>Ga0265336_10000303_pt1 | contig 33407 bp, 36 predicted proteins | sample 42119metaG_FD_193583 | JGI IMG/M metagenome (GOLD analysis project Ga0265336, IMG submission 193583) | Rhizosphere microbial communities from Carex aquatilis grown in University of Washington, Seatle, WA, United States - 4-21-19 metaG | ecosystem: Host-associated > Plants > Roots > Rhizosphere...
CGGAAATAAGATCAACGGGAAAAGAGTGTCTTCCAAAATATGTAGATGCGCTTATGAATTATTATAAGCATAATCAAAATAATAGTACAGCCATTGTTCCAGCAGTATCTTCAACAGATATTGTTCCCATAGTACCTACGCCTTCACAGCAAATGAGCACGTTACACAACATAACGCCAACTAAAATTAAAAATGTATTTAAATTTAATAAAAATAACTTATTGAAAAATGATCCAGAATTTAAAAAACCTGAGGGATTTGAAAATAAGAATTTTACAAGTGGTCGTTTAGCAGAGATGGCAGTACATAAAATGTTTCCGGAACTGACATGGAACAATGCATTTTCAAATACAATTAAACCAGATTTTACACATGGTCTATTAAAAATCGATGTAAAATCGGTAATGACTAAATATAATACATTGGTACTTAAAGAAAGAGTTATGAATAATTTATGCGATATTTATATATTATGTGATGTATCAGAAACAAAAACAAAAACAGAATATATTGTAGAGGTATATGGATTTATTGTAAAAGACAATGTTATTAAATGGAAAAAAGAAAATAAACCAACTCCAATAGCAGATGTCGGTTATAAAATAGAGAGAAAGTTTCTAACTCCTATATCAGAAATTAATAACTTACTTGGAATCCAATGACAAATATACCCGCCCACTGGACAAGCGAAACCGATAAGAAAATAGACAGACAACAAGAAATCAATACATTGCGAGAAGCCAGCGGTCATGTAGAGCGTGATAGTAAATTGATTAGTTTTCTATATGAATTGATGCGAGATCACTTACCGCCCGGAGTTGTTGAAAAATTAGTTCAAGACTCGCAAGTATCCGAGTGTTTATATACAAATGGGTGGCTTGCGTTGTATGCAGAAAATTTAGCAAATAGGTTGAAGTAATGTTTATAAAAACGGAAGCTGATCTTGGCTATCACAGTTTCAATTATAATAAATTATTATATGATGTAATTAAAAATCCTCATATTATTTTGGATACTGATTTTGAAGTTTGTCTATTATTTATAAATAATAGTTCAGATTTAATTCCAAGTTTTATTGATGAATTCATTTTATTATATAAAAATAAAGAGGAGGACGTATTAGCTAACTTAATTAAATTATTGATTTGGATAAAAAGTGAAGATAATCAAAATCAGTACGATCAGATGATTGAAATAATAAAAAATAAATATCCTCAGTATATAAAAGATATAGAAAAGTTTATGATATTGCTATGATTCCATCCATTGGTTCACAAATTACAGTATTTTTTAGAAATGGCGTTCAAGTCAGTGGGCAAGTAATATCTTGGAGCGATACTAAATCAGCCATAAAATCCCTAACAAATAATAAAATAACCGTCATACAAAAGACAATCGACGATGTCTTATTTTTTACATTCAGCGAAACAAATATTCACGAAGAATACAACGAGGTTGCTGAAAAAACAATTAAGTCTGATAATGACATTAAGACGCTCGCTGAATTGAAAACAGAACTCAATAAGGTAGAGTTAGAAGAAATAAAAGAAAAACTAACATCACATGAGCCAAGTGGTAATGTATCAACAAGTTATGGTTCATCGCTATCAATGTTATTTGGAGTAAAAAAGAAATGAAAAAAGTAAAATATCAAGTGCACGGGTTATTTGGATCATTGCAGGAAGGAACAATTATAGATGCATACTTAGTATCACAAGATAAACATACTAATGATGCATTGATTTACCATCCTAAAAGCAAGAACGGTTGTGCATCAGTAGATATATGTAGTTTTGATAAAACGAATAACTGTTTTATAACAGTTCATCCAGACGCATATATTAATATTGGTGCCAAAGATATATTTAAATCACTAATACAGAAAAATAAATGAGTATAATTAGATCGACAGCATTAAATAACCTACCACAGCGCAAGGTAGAAGGAAAAATATTGTCATTGGTTCAAGGTTGCGAGACTTGTTCTAAAAAGAACATAACACGAATAGAGCAGGCGTATGACGGGTTGTGTGAACGTTGTAGTATTATGTTGATTGCTTATAATAGATATGCTGAATCAAATATTCCAATTATTTATTGGGATTTAAATATGGACAATTTTAAAGGTGCCGATGTTTTTAAAAAATGTTATGAACAATATGTAAAAAATATTTCTAATATGTATAATGATGGAATTTCTATATGTTTATGTGGAAATCACGGAATTGGTAAAAGTATGACGGCAACTAATATGTTAAAAACAGTGTTGCATAAAAACTATTTAGCATTATATTCTACATTGGAAGATATCGTAAATGCATTGCTTAATTCACAGGAAGATCGATTTGTGGCCAGGAAAGAGCTTATGATTGTAGATTTTTTAGTCATAGATGAGTTTGACAATAGATTTTTTAATAGTGAAAATAGTTCAGAACTATTTGGGAAAACATTAGAATCAATTTTTAGAACACGAATGCAAAATAAATTACCATCAATTATGATTTCTAATAGTCCGAATCCATTGGAAGGATTCACTGGTAATTTTAAACAAAGTATAGATAGTTTATTTTCTAATGTAAAAATGATATCATCATTTGGAAGTGATTTTAGAAAAAATGCCAAATAGAAAATTAACAAACGAACAATTCGTATCCAGATCTGTTATTATTCATAATAATAAATATGATTATAGTCTTGTGTGTTATATTGGTGGTAGCGTACGAATAAATATTATTTGTCCAGAGCACGGAGTATTTCTTCAATTACCAAAAGACCACTTACGTGGTAGCGGGTGTCCATTGTGTGGAGTAATTGATATGGCTAAAAAAAAGATATCTATCGCCTCTAACTCATTTATTGAAAAATCAAATAATATTCATGATTTTATATATGACTATATAACAGTTAATTATATTAATAATCAAACTAAAGTAAAAATTATTTGTGATACGCATGGCAGTTTTACTCAAACGCCCGCATCACATTTAAGTAGCAGTGGATGTCCAAAATGTTTTAGAGAACGGTTAGTTAAGACATTAATAACTACCCAAGAAGAGTTTATTTTTAAGGCAAACATATCCCATAATAATAGATATGATTATTCTAAAATGATTTATAAAGATTCTTATTCTAAAATAGAAGTTATATGTTTTGAACATGGCTCATTCTTGATAGACCCAAGAAATCATATTTCTGGGCATGGGTGCCAAAGATGTGCAAGGGAGAATCGAATAAAGTTAATTTCTTTAACTAAAGAAAGTTTTATAGAAAAAGCAAATTTTATTCATAATTTTAAATATGATTATGCGAATAGTGTGTATAAAGGATATTCGGAATACATTGATATTATATGCACGCAACATGGGGCATTTTCACAAATTGCCGGAAACCATTTGTATGGAAGTGGTTGTATAAGATGTTCGACTGGCACTTCAAAAAAAGAGGTACAGTGGTTGGATTTATTAGGAATACCAAATGACGATGAGCATAGGCTTTTAACACTTAAGATTGCTAATAAATTTATAAGAGTAGATGGGTATGACCCAGATAGTGAAACTATATATGAATTTTATGGTGATTATTGGCATGGTAATCCTGCCGTTTATAAACCTGATGATATAAACAAGAATAATAAAAAATTATTCGGATTATTATATAATAAAACATTAGAAAAAGAATTATTTATTATATCTAATGGATATAAATTAGTGTCAATATGGGAAAATGATTTTAACAAATTGGGTATTAAATAATGAACGACCTAGACCTATCCATAGATTTTAGAAAGACACAAAAACAATGAGTTTAGATATAGAACAACATATAAATAGTTTTATTGATTGGTCATTCTCACAAGGTCGCCCAGAGTTTGCTGATGAGTTCGGAACAGAAGAACATACACAGTTTTGTTTAGAGTTTATAAAACGTGTAACATCCCAAAATGGATACTATGGATTAACTGGACCAATTGCCGGATTTTTTAGAGATCTTGCAACCGTATCGGATTTAGATGGGCATCAAGATATTAGATTATTAATGGCATATTATGTTTATATGAATACATTACGAGATAAAGATTGGGATACATTTATGGAAATTAAAATTGATGCGGAAAGAATAAATAAAATTATGGTGCTGGCATGAACGACCTAGATCTATCTATCCTAAAAACTATTCTAACCAATCGTAAATACGCATTGGAGTTTGCGCACGATTGCAATGAGAAGTTGTTTGATCCGAGCGCTTGGCGTTTTGCTAAATTGGTTATTGAATATATTCGTGTATATAAAGATGTGCCTACTAAGCGTGTAATATTAGAGCGTATTGATCCTGCTAAAAATAAAGCATTCGCTGAGCACACAGATCAATTATTCGATAGGATAATGGCATTCAATTATGATGATAAAGAATATAAGCACGATTTAGAAAAATTAAAGAAGAGGTATTCGGAAAAGCTTATTCATAATCTAAAAGACGGACTAACAAGTCAAGCAGATAATTTAGATTTAAAAAAGAGTATTGGTGATATTCAATCAGTATTAAATAATATCAAAAATATAAATCAACTCAAAGCATATGAACAAAATACATTAAAGGGCGCCGCCGATGATTTTAAGAATAGGTATGTAGCAAAATTAAAGGATCCTAATTTTGGTATTGGTATGCCAACAGGATATAGTTTTTTTGATTTTACAACGGGCGGTATGCGCCCATCGGAAATGTTATTGATTGGTGCAGATACAGGCGGCGGCAAGTCAATGTTGCTAATGAATATGGCAATGAATATGTGGCTTCAAGGTAATACAATTGATATGGAAAGAGATTTCAGAGAAGGTACTGATATATTATATATAAGTCTTGAAATGCCATTCAATGATATGCAAGAACGTATATTAGCAAGATTAGGTATGATACCGCAAAAGGGTATTCGTGATGCAAAGTTAACCGATGATGAGCAAAAGAGACTGACTAAATGTTTAAAGTTTGTAAAGCAGTATCCATTTGATTTTGAGATCGTTGATATACCGCGCGGAGCCACAATAGAAACCATTGAGCTGATATTCAATGATATAGTTCTTACACGTAAGAAACCAAAAGTTATGGTAGTAGATTATTTGTCATTGATGGATTATACCAGAGATGAAAATATGGATGACTGGTTGAAACTTGGTAAAATAAGTGAGCAGTTAAGCGAGTTCGCCCGTGTTCATGAAATTATTATGTTGAGTGCGGTTCAATTAAATGATATTATGCAAGGTAAGAAGGCAATGGAAAATCAGATTGGGCTACATCGTATTGGCCGCAGCAAAATGATAATGCATAATGCTAACTTCGGAATACAAATAGAAAAACGCCCGCCAGAAGAACCAGATATCACGATGCATATTATAAAATCTAGACGAACAGAGCTTGGTAAAGGAAAGGCCTTAAAAAATTACGCATGTTGTGCGTTAATAAATGATCCAAGCTATAGCAATAGTGTTACAAAAACAGATCCTGATGATATATCAGATCGGATAGGAAAAATAAAGGAATAAAATGCCAGTATATGAATTTAAACATGAATCGCCAGAATGTAATCACGAATGGGAATTAGAGCAATCAATTAAAGCTCCCGATCCAGACACCTGCCCCAAATGTAATGCCAAAGGAAACATAATACATTTAATTAGTCTGGGCGGGAGGGGCATTGTTGAACTAACAGGACATGAGCTAACAGCAAAAACAAAAGAAGACGCTCAAAAGTTTCAGAAAGAATTATATAGTTCAGAAAAAGTATACTCCAATTTCATAGGTGAAGCCAAGTATGAACAAATTCAACAAGGACTAGATCGTGGAAAAAGAAATCGACCCCGATAAAATTTATTACGGCGTAGCAGACAAGTTTCTTTTTAATAAAAAGCATCCTAATTTTGTTAATGGAAAAATAGAAAACTATTATACTAAAATAGTTCATACCATGATGGATGATAAAGGTGATCTGCTCGATTATATTCGTAGCATAGATAGACAACAAGCAAACCTAATAAAATTAAGTGATAAATCAGATTTTAGCGAACGATATATTGTTTCATTTACCAAGATTGATTATTTAACAATAAAAATTATTGAAGTAGAAGAACATATAAATAAGTTTTTACTCCTAATATAGGAAATCAAAATGCCAGATGATAATAAAAAACAAGTAATTGATTTCGCCATCAAAGAATTGAAAAAAGCATTCGATGATGTGCAACAAGGCAAAACGCCAAAGCCATCGCGAAATCTAAAACGTATTCAAAAAATACTAACCGAAGTGGATAGCAAAGTAAAAACAAATATAATATCAGAAGATGAAGCTAATAAGATAGCGCAAGACGTAATTAATAAGATTATGAATAAGGGAAAATAGAATGGCAACCTATTGTTATTATTGTGAAATTTGCGATAAAGAGTTCGAGGCAGTTCAGTCAGTTCATGACGAGCCATTACAAGAGTGTCCTACATGTAAAGAAAATAATAAAATTAGTCCGCCGCCTAAGCGTTTGATTTCACAAACAAGTTTCACGCTGGTTGGGGGTGGATGGGCAAAAGATCGATACTCAAAGTAAGTTTTCTATCACTAACAAGATATATTTTTTACTACAAACACAAAAATAGTCATCCAATACCTTGACATTCTTTTTCTATGTCTTATATTGGTTAATTGTTGGCGCTAATGCCATCAAAAGGCTGGTAAGAATGATATCTATTGAAGAAGCTCAAAATCTCATGATGACATTAATTCAACTACGAAATAAAAGTGAGGAAACAAAAAGTCAGACGGATATAGCAGAATACAAGAAACACGAACAAATATGTATAGATAAGTTTTTTTACCTGATATCGATGCGAACCAATAAGTATAAGGGGTTCTCAAATTATGAAGATTTGAACCAAGAGGGATTAGAAGTCTTAGTACGAGCAATGAATAATTATGATCCTAGTAAAGGAAATTTCTTTTGGTGGGCTCATAAGTATATAGAAACTAGAATAACTCGTAGCGCAAACACTCATACAGTTATTAGATACCCGTTGAAGTTTGCAAAAGCTAATGTGCCTCATAGAGAGACGAAAATGCCAGAACTAAAAGAAGAAAAAAATATACCTGAGACGCTTACGGAAGATTTAGAAATAACTAAAGTAATTGGTTCAGCGATGGATCATTTAAATGAGGAGCAAAAGAAAATAGTAAATCTTGTATTCGGAGTTGATGGCGATAAGCCGTTGTCAATAAGCAAAGTTTGCAAGAAAATGAAGCTATCACGTTTTTATTGTATGAAAATGATTGACGGCGCGTTGGATGTTTTGAAAAAAAATATTCGACTATAAAAAGATTTTAGTTTTCAGCGTTGTTGTTGAAAACGCAGTAAAGAACTATCTTAAATGCGAGAAGGATTAGGAATGAAAAAATATACGTATGAACAAGTTTTAGAGGCTAGTATCGAATATTTCGATGGTGATGAATTAGCAGGTAAAGTATTTACAGATAAATACGCCCTTCAAAATGAAAAAGGAGAATATCTTGAGTTAACTCCTACTGAAATGCATTGGCGACTTGCAAAAGAGTTTGCAAGAATAGAAAGTAAATATCCCAATCCCATGGATGAAAAAGAAATATTTGCGTTACTAGATAAGTTCAAGTATATTGTCCCTCAGGGAAGCCCAATGTCTGCTATTGGGAACTCATATCAAATTCAAAGTTTGTCTAATTGTTTTGTTGTTGAAAGCCCATATGATTCTTATGGGGGTATTTTAAAAACAGATCAGGAACTCGCTCAAATATCAAAACGAAGAGGTGGCGTTGGTCTCAATATATCAACATTACGACCAAAAGGAGTTGCTACAGCGAATGCTGCAAAAACAACAGATGGTATTGGTATGTTTATGGAAAGATTCTCTAATACAATTAGAGAGGTTGGACAGTCTGGGCGAAGAGGCGCGCTCATGATAACCTGTTCTATTCATCATCCAGAAGTACGAACATTTATAAATATAAAAAAAGATTTAAAAAAAGTAACTGGAGCAAATATATCATTGCAATTGTCAGATGAATTCATGAAAGCAGTAAAAAATAACGAACAGTATCAGCTTCGTTGGCCGGTTGATTCTGATACCCCTGAAGTGTCTAATTATATTAATGCAAAAGAAATATGGGATGAAATTATAGATGCGGCTCATACAAGTGCTGAGCCTGGATTATTATTTTGGGATACTTCCTTGCGAAGAACGCCATCAGATATATATAATGATATGGGGTATAAATCAATATCAACAAATCCTTGCTCCGAATTGATTTTGTCAGCATATGATAGTTGTAGATTGTTGTTAATAAATCTTACATCATATGTAAATAATCCATTTACAAAAGATGCTGATTTTGATTTTAATCTATTTTTAGATCATTCAATTAAAGCGCAGCGATTAATGGATGATATGATTGATCTTGAAATTGAATCAATTGATAAAATAATAGCAAAAATAAAAAAAGATCCCGAACCCGCAAATGTCAAAGCAATTGAATTGGAGTTATGGGATAAGGTAAAACAGGCATGTATAAATGGGCGAAGAACCGGAACTGGTATAACTGGCGTTGGTGACTGTATAGCAATGCTAAATATAAAATACGGATCTAAAGAATCAATAGAGATAACCGAAAAAATATATAAACATTTAGCAATAGGATGCTATCGTTCTACCTGTATTATGGCTGGAGAACGAGGGACATTCCCAGTATTTTCTTTTGAAAAAGAAAAAGGTCATGAGTTTTTAGAACAGATATGGAAAGCTGATAAAAAAACTTATGAAATATATAAAAAGAATGGCAGAAGGAATATAGCATTACTTACTACGGCTCCTGCTGGCAGCGTATCAACATTAACTCAAACAACTTCGGGTATTGAACCTCCATTTCTTTTGGAATATAAACGAAGAAAGAAAATTAATTCATCAGATAAAAATGCTAAAGTAGATTTTACCGATCAGCTTGGTGATAAGTGGCAGGAATTCAATGTATATCATCATGGCGTAAAAAAATGGATGAAAATTACAGGCGAAACTAATATTAAAAAGTCTCCTTATTGGCAAGCAACATCAAATGAAATTGACTGGGTCGCAAGTGTAGATTTGCAAGCAGTTGCTCAAAAGTGGACTTGTCATGCTATATCAAAAACTTGTAATCTTCCTAATTCAGCAACTAAAGAATTAGTATCTGAAGTATATATGAAGGCATGGGAATCTGGAACAAAAGGATTTACAGTATATCGTGATGGGTGTAGATCTGGAGTATTAGTTAGTATGGAACAAAATGAATCAAAAGAAAATCGTCCAAATATAATTCACACAGCTATGGCTCCAAAACGACCAGACATCCTTCCATGCGATATTAAGAAAGCCAAAATAAAAGGTGAGCAGTGGACAATGTTTATTGGCTTGCTAAACGGACAGCCATATGAAGCATTCGGCGGGCTATCAAAATATGTTGATATACCAAATAAACATAAAACGGGTCAGATTCAAAAGAATGGTAAAGTAGATGGTATATCCACATATAACCTAATTGTTGGCGAAGATGATGATCAAATGACAATCAAAGATATTGCAAATGTATTTGAGAACGCTAATTTTGGTGCGTTCTCAAGAACCATATCGTTGTCATTAAGACACGGTGTTCCAGTACAATATATTGTAGAGCAATTACAAAAGGATAAATATTCAGATATAACTTCATTCTCAATGGTTATGTCAAGGGTATTAAAATCTTATGTTCAGGATGGCGCAAAATCTGCTAGCGAAAAGGTATGTCCGTCTTGTAAACAAGAAAATACTCTTATATATCAAGAAGGCTGTCTTAGATGTAAAGATTGTGGTTTTTCAAAATGTTAGTTTAGATTTACTATTTTTTTCGTATTATATTAAGACAGTATGCGTTATACCATCTTACTTAAACGAAACGAAAATACTAAAAATATAGAAACGCAGGAGCAATCCCGTTTCATCAAGACAATTTTAGAGGCTCTCGAAGTAGACATAAACTACAAATCCGAGGAGCCTCTTTCTATTGAAGATAAGATAAGAACTCGAAAGTCATTGGAGTTTTATGGGATAACTATTATTGAGTCTCACGACGGTTGCTTGAAGATTTTTGCAGAAAAAGAGCTTATTGCGGAATGGAAAAAACCAACATATAAAATGAAAAAGGATCTATCGCAGGTTGATCCAAACAAGAAATTATATATGGAAATGAATATTGAGTTTTGGACAGTTTTTGAACAAGATAATGGAAAGGAGTAATAATCAATATAAATTAGTTCTATGTAAATAATTTCTTGCAAACGGAGATAACAGTGAAAAAAATCTATATTCTTGATACATCAGTTCTCGTGTATGATCCTATGAGTTTTAAATCTTTTAGTGATAACATAGTGGTTATACCAATTACAGTTTTAGAGGAGTTAGATAAACTAAAGAAGTTTCTTGATGAAACCGGTAAGAATGCAAGAACAGTTATTAGAACATTGGATGGATTATTACCAAATAATAAAGATATTGAAAAAGGTATAAAGTTAGAAAATAATATTCTATTAAAAATAGATAATAACACCGAGGAAGATAAATCACTAGGAACATTTTTATATGGTGATAATAGAATATTGTCTTGCGCATTAAAACTTAATAAACTAAATCGTACTGAAAAAGTAATACTAATTAGCAAAGATATTGCATTGCGCATACGCGCAAAAGCTCTCGGGCTATCAGCAGAAGACTATACAAAAGATAGATACAAATCTGCTGATGAAATATATAATAGCGTAAGAGAACTCGAAATAGATGGTGAACAAATGAATGAGTTTTTTGGCAATCATTCCATAGAAGTTCATGATGTTTTTATAGAAAAACACGAATTACGAGCTAATGATATTTTAGTATTAAAGTCTTCAAAAGAAGAGTTGCTTGGATATGGAAGATTTCATGCTAATAAAAAAGAAATAATTGAAATTAGAAAACATAAAAATGTATTTGGTATTTCTCCGAAAAGTTCAGAGCAAAACTTCGCATTAGATCTTTTGCTGGATAACTCGGTTAATTTAGTTTCATTAGCTGGTCCGAGTGGAACTGGTAAAACATTACTATCGCTTGCTGCTGGGTTGCATAGCGTTTTAGAATCTCAAGAAAAACGATACGAAAAACTAATAATAATGAAGCCAATAGTTTCAGTTGGTAAAGATCTTGGTACCCTTCCAGGCGATAAGGCAGAAAAACTATCACCGTTCTTAGCATCATTTAGAGATAATTTGAATTTTCTAATAAAAAACTCAAGTTCTAAAATGAATAAAAATAATAAAGAAGGTGTAGATCCATACCTATCTCTAATGATGGAACGCGGGCTTATTGAAATGGAAGCTCTTTCATATCTTCGAGGGCGTTCATTACCAAATGCATTTATTATTATTGACGAAGTACAAAACAGTAGCCTTCATGAACTAAAAACAATGATTACAAGAATAGGCGAAGGTAGCAAAGTAGTACTGTTAGGTGATTTAAAACAAATAGATAATATGCAATTAGACTCTGCTAATAATGCGCTTATACATGCTATTGAGAAATTCAAAGGTTATGATATATGCGGAAGCGTTTTACTAACAAAAGGTGAGCGCTCACCGCTTGCTACATTAGCCTCAGAAATACTATAACATAGCTAAAATAAAAATAATAAAAATTGTTGACAGACAAATAATCAGTGATATATTGTTTACTGAAAGCCCAGTATACGGGTAAAGGAGAACAATTATGTCCGATCAAACACCAGATGTATCAACACAACCAGCACCAACTCAACCAGTAAGCGTTCAAGTTTCTGAGCGCTTAGAAGACGCTGACAAAGCAGCTCTTGATTTGGCAAAATCAAAACGAGAAACAGCAATAGCAAACGCTAAACTTGCTGTTTCTCAAAGTGAAACAGCAGATCTAACGTATAACAACTTAGTACTGCGTTTTGCAGTAAAGTACCGCCTATCAGATGGTGATCTTCTTGGCGAAGATGGCACTATAACAAGGAAGAGCTAAAATGAAATTATTACAAGATATTGCAAATCTAATTACAGTTAGAAACTTCATGGCAACTTCAGTCAATAACGAAAGTATAAAGCTAACACGAGAAGATCTTAAGAATGTTCAAAATTGCGTAAAAACATTTGATCAAACAATTGTTAGCCTAACACTAAAACTAGACCTAACCCTTGTAGGTAAAGAACCAGTGGTAAAAACCGAGGTTCGTCATTTTTCTGCTACCTCAACTGAGGATACAGAAGCAGTGATGAAGAAGTTTTCAGGTATAAAGAAAACATCAGAACAGCCAGCACCAAAAGTTGTGGTTGATGATAAAGGAATGACGGCAGTAGAAGCACCAGCAGATCAGGAGTAATTTATGCACGAAAATACAATAGCTATAGTTAAATCGATGACTGTTGGGGGATGTTCTTGTTATGTACAAGGCGGTTCATATAGTTTTGGTACTGATTTAGAAACAGGACAGCCAACACATAGTTCTACACCTGGTATAAAAGTACAATGTATGCGTTGTAAAGCAAGGGAAGCATTAGATGCTGATGGCATAGAATATGAAAAAGTTGATTATGTTCCATATAGTATATTCAATTCAATAGGGCGTAATTTTGAGATTACAATTGAATAATAAATCTTCAATTAGCGATTTTATAATATTGCAAGATAATACTTGGCTGGAACGACAACGTATTGCTGGTAAAGTTGTTGCTGGCGCCCTGCAATTACTGGAGAATGCGGTAAAAGAAAAAACAACTATGACTATGCTTGAGCTAAATAATATAGCTGAAGAATATATAGAAAAAAATGGTTGTACGGCTACGTTTAAGAATTACAAAGGATTTCCGTGTGGAGTGTGTATTAGTGTAAATAAGCAGTTGGTTCACGGAATACCAAATGAATATATCTTGCAAGAAGGCGATAAAGTAAGTTTCGATCTTGGCGCCACCTATAATGGTAGTATTGCAGACAGTGCTATTACTTGTTTTTATGGCGCAGCTGAAAAAGAATATACCGATCTATCAGAAGCTACAAAGCAATCACTATATGCTGGAATAAAATCCATATCAATAGGAAAGAAAATTGGTAGTATAGGTGATGCAATTTATAAAACACTAAAAGATAAATACGATGTTGTAGTTAATTATGGAGGTCATGGGATCGGGTATGATACTCCTCACGCTCAACCATTTATACCAAATCGTTCATCAATTAATGATGGAGTCCGCGCGTGTGCTGGTATGACGATTGCAATCGAGCCTCAAGCAACAATTAGATCAAGTAATTTTTATACTAAAACAGCAGATGATGGTTGGAGCGTAATGACGCCAGAGGTTGGAAGCCATTGTGAGCACTCAATGTTCCTGCATTCAGATCATTTAGAAATTATAACTCATCGTGATGGTGAAGGAATAGAAAGAGAAATATATTTTCAATGAAAATTCAATTCAAAGATCATTCCTATATAGAAGTATCTAAATCTTCATCTCCAAATAAAATCATAATAACGATCGTAGCAAAAAATAATGATAAGCCATTAGAAACTATTGCTAATTCAGTCGAACTAACTGCTCAACAGTTCAATGAACTAATACAAATAGGCTAATTTTTTCGTATTATATTGATATGAATGTTTTTGCTTACAGAAAAAATCCTACTGATATTACATTTGTAGTGCAAAATATTACTACCAGATGGATTAATATATTCAATAATCCAGTCGGTCCAGGCGCTTATATTGATCTAATGAAGATACGCGGTATATCAGAGGAAGAAATAAAATCATCCTTAATAAAGGGTGAGTTATATTATAAATTTCGGACAAAGAGTATAAAAGCGTTTCAGAGTAATGTAAACTTAATGTCATTCGATCCGGTATTCACTGGATTTTTAAATCGTAATGGTATAACTAATGGAACTGGTAATCCATTCGAACAATCTGGTGCAGTATCAGGAACATACGCTTGTTCAACAAATGTTAATGTTAATGATGTTGTGTATTTAACTTCATCAGATTATGTAGATCAGGCATATGCATTCGAACCATTTGCTCAACCAGTAATTGGAGTAGTTCAATCTAAGCCGTCATTGACACAAGCAGTAGTAATGTATTATGGAGAACTAACAGGGCAATCAGGATTGATAACAACGGCAACTTATTATTTAGATGTAATCCCAGGAAAATATTCTGCTACTCCTCCATCCAATCCTGGCAATATAGTTCAGAAACTCGGGTTCGCAAAAGACGCAACCACATTAGTATTATTGATTGATAGAGATTTCGTCGTATTATAAATTAGAAAGAAAATAAATTATGAAAGTTTATTATGTTGGTGCCCAATCAACAGGCAAAACAACTCTAACTCGTTATACATCAGAAAAGTATAAATTACCTATACTTCCTGAATGTGCTAGACAAGTGCTAAGCGAACGAGAACTTCAAATTGATTCACTGCGTTCCGATATTGAAACAGTTAACTCATATCAAACAGAGGTGTTCAACCGTCAATTACTAGAAGAATCTAAACTAACATCATTTGTGGCTGATAGGTCGCTTCTTGACGCAGTTGCCTATTCGGCTCAACATTCAACAATAGTAAACGAACTCGTCAAACGACCAGAGTTCGAGCAATACATAACAGCCCTAAAAGACGCAACCATATTCTTCGTTCGACCATCAAAAGCAACACTAAAAAGTGATGGTGTTCGTGAACAATTAAATTGGGATGCGGTAGTTAGTATCGATTCTATGCTTAAATTATTATTGGAAATGTTTTCAATCAAATACTATAATATAAGTACAGATAGCGCTCAGGAGCGTATTAGATTTATTGATGCCGTTATGTCGCTTATAGTTGTATAATCCATTTAGCTTCTATTGCTATATCTTGCAAGCTACTTGTACCGCATCTTGGACCCGTATACATAGATCCGTCAATATCGGGTTGATTTAATACTACCCAAGATACATATGATAACGATGTGCAGTCCGGATCTCGTGCAATCATTTTATAGTATGTAGCAATGTTGCCACAAGGTTCTCCATTTATAGTACTGCATCCCCAAAATGTTCCAATGAATGGAACCATATTCCCATAACTAAGAGTAAATTGATCATCAATTAGTGATTCAGCACTGAATGGAGATATGATCCCTTCAACTAATGTAAAACTTCCATCGGATAAACATTCTGCGCCCATTGGTATTCCTTACTAAGAAAAACATCCTACTTCAAATGGTGTTATGGCGCTTGACTCTTGTGAATTAAACGATGACTCCGAAAGTAATTCACATAGGAACGGTCGTGTTGTCGTTGATTCAATAGAGATAAATGATGAATCTAATAATGATTGTGCTAAAAACGCCTGAGTTGAAGTTGATTCAGTAAAAAAGTCACTGACTAAATCCTCGGCAGAATATGGTTTTAATCCATATACAGCAAAAGTGAGTATAGCGAATGGTGTTACATAATCATTTCCAACAACCATATTTACCTATTATATGCTTGGGTTAACATTATTCCATGGAAAAGTGGAATTACCAACAACGATCCTGTCACCAGGCGTTACAACTGAAAGCATGTCTGTCGTAGTTCTAGCAGTGCTGCACCATTTGACAAGTGATGCAACCCCCTTATAGCCTGATGGTTGTCCAACGCTATTCCATAATGTTGGTCTAGCATAAATCATTGGCAAGAGATCGTCTGTTCCATTGGTTGGATTAGATGGTAATCCGCCTATTAGTGGTGTATTACCGCTGTCTGCACAGAACATACCGGCTGCTAAATGATCAAATGTTTCACCAGTCATACCTCTCCTTAGAAAGCTCAACGGTGCAGTTGTTTGACCTGTTATTGAAAGAATTTTAGCAAATGAGTTTGTTGCGTGATATACGACATAAGGATCGGTATCACCACCAGGAAATGTTCCAGTTGCAAGTGGGTCAAAACAGAATCCTGATGATATACTGGTTGTTGGTATAGTTGTGCAGAACCAATAAAATCCATTTGGTGCAGTATCATCTGCCATCATATGCATTCTGTATGTGCCGTCTAATCCGAATAGCGCTGCTCCAAGTGGGGAGGCATCTGTACCTATTGCAGAACCAAGGACTACTCCGGCGTCTTCAACTCCGGTAAATGAACTTGTGTTTGCCGTTGGGGTTATTGTTGGACCTCCACCATTTATGAATCCTGTTGGAGAATATTTTACCCTCCACATTGCAGCATTTGGGCTAGCTGGTGGTGCGTGAACGCCTATTGTCTGAAAGCAAAACTGTCTTGTTGAAGCAGGCTGTTTGATAACGAACCATGCTCTGGTATTTAGTAATCCACCAGCTCCTGTACCACCTGATGTAATAACATCGCTATTAGCGTTTGTCGTGCCATCAGAAGAGGCAATAACTGACCATCCAGGCGCTCCAACCATGAATTGTTTCCATAAGAAAATAGCATTGCATCCGTCGGTTGGTGTAAGATTTTGATTAAACTGATATGTCATTGAAACTCTCCGTTATGTTATTAATGCTGTATTATTCCAAGGCAGTACGACGTTATTTACTATAACATGATCTCCTGGTGCAGCTAATCCTATTACCCCTAATTTAACGCGTTGAGTACCACACCATTGCATTAATGAAGATACTCCTTTATATCCAGCTGGTGGCACAGGAGGCGTGAGTGTTGGCCGAGCGTACACAATTGGGAAAAACTGATCCTGGAATGTATATGAGTTGCTTCCAATATTATATGGAACTGAATATCCACTATCATAATTAGCAAATGTTAATCCTGGAATCTTGGCAAACCCTTCTCCTGGTAATCCTTTGTATAACCAGCCGCCAGGACAATATGGAGCGGTATTGTCATTCAGATCTGCTACGCTGAAAGTATTTAATGTATTACCGGATACATAAGTTATGTATGGTTCAATATCACTAGGATCATAACTTCCTGCTGCCATCGCATCGAATACAAATGCGGTTGGCGGTATAACCATTTCATTAGTATGACAAAAGAAACATACCGCATTAGTCGCAGGGTCTCCCATAATTTGTTGTGTGTATGTTCCGTCTTGTTTAAATAATGTTCCGAATGTTGGAAATGTATCTGTACCACCACCATAGATAACTTGATCATCGCCACTGGATGAATGTGGAGTTGCAACGAATGGTCTAAGATAATTTGGTGTATCAAATCCAAAATAACTATATTTTATTCTCCAAGTTTTATTTGTGAATATATCAATTACATTGTCAACGTGTTGGAAACTGAATTGTCTTGTTGAGCCGGCGACTTGAATTGTGAACCAAGCTCTGTCATTTGCTAATCCGTTTGGTCCAGGATGATAATGATACAATCCATCACCAGAATATACTGTTGTTCCATCCGATGATTGAATTACAGTCCAGCCCATAACGCTAACAAGAAAAGTCTTGAATTGAAAAATTGCATCCGAGCCAGTAGTTGGAAGATAGTTAGTTTGAAATTGCATTGTCATGTTGACACCACTGTATTATTCCAAGGTAAATTAATATCTCCAAAAATTACCCTATCACCAGGTGATGCTAATTGAACAAGCGTTCCGCATGGTCTGGTTGTTCCGCACCATTTTAAAAATGATGACATGCCTTTGTATTGTTCACCTCGTATACCAGCAGATGCAGATAGTATATAAAAAATCGGAAACATATCATCATTACCATTTATTGGATTTACTGGTAGTGATGCCGGTATTACTGTTTTATTTGCGCCATAATAGTTAGCCGCAGGTATCCTGGTAAATAATTGTTCATCTGTCCCATATCTAAAATATCCTCGTGCATGTGAGCTGAATGTTCCGTTTATTCCCTTATTCTTTAAGGAATAAGTTGTGTTGTCAATATATATGATATAAGGATCTTGATCCTGTACTGGTATATTTATTAGTGGGTCTAACATAATCACATTACCAAGATAAGGAGCGCTGCTTGGATAAGTTAGAAAGTAGAATCCAAATGGCATAGCACTATCTATTGCGATTTGTATTGTATTTATTCCTGCGCTAAAATAACCATATACTGGTACTGAATCTGTTCCTCTTCCGAATATGATATTCTCGTCATTTGTATTACCGTCTGGTACATGTATTGCTGATGGCGATCCAAAACCAAATCCTCCAACGCTGTATTTTATTCTCCAATAAATATCGCCAAATCCTCGTTGGAGACATAACGATCTTGAACTGGATGGTTGTTTTATTACGAACCACGCACGCTCATTAGCTAATCCACCTGGTCCTGAATTGGAAGATGTTATGACATCGCCAGTATTATACGTGCTTGCATCGGATGATTGTGGTATTGTCCAACCGTGGGCAACCATAATCTGTTTCCATCTAAATATAGCATCCGTAACGCTTGATGGATTTATATTCTGAAAAAACTGTAATACCATTAGACTAAGTCCAATCTACTTGTAATTTACACATTTCGCAAATTGATTGATCTAAAGCTGTACCAATAATTGTCTGTCTAATTCTAACTTCGTATTGTGATAATTCACTTGATAAAAGAGATGTAAGATCCTGTGATGTATATAACGTTGGTATTAAATCTGCTGATTGAAAAACATCTCCGCCGCCAAGAGAAACTAACATTCCTGTTCCAAGATTGTATAGTTGCAACTCCATTGTTACGCCAGTAGTAGAAAGTATTGCTTGAAGAGTTATTGTTCTTGTTCCACCGGTGCTTGCAGGTGAAAATCTTGTTGGATCAACTGAAAAAGATCCTACTGTTTGGAATGTTGTCAATGATGTGTTTACTGTGGTTCCAACTGCTGTTATTTCATACGATTTGATCGTATTACCGCCGTTGTCGACTGGCAAATATCCTGTAATATAATTCGCGCCTCCACCAACATTTATTGGTGCTAAAACCATAGTTCCACCAAGAACCTGAAACGCATATCCGTTTGGTGCTAGAGCAAATGACACACCGGCTAATGTTCCTGTATGATTTGTAATAACGGCGGAGTTTACTTGTAATGGAGTTGCCATATTGCCCGGCAATGTTTTTGGCATCCAAGTTTTGCTTACTTGATCCCAGGCAAGTACTTGTCCTGCTGTTGGTTGTAATTGTGAAATCGGGTTAGTTTGTAATCCAATTACAGTTGGATTTGGAAAAGTCCCAGCTAAATCGCCACCGGCATAACCAATTACCGGACCGGCAGTTCCATTTACACGCGTTGGTATAGAATAATCTAATGTGATATCGATAAGTTCTGCTGGATTATATTCAGAGAACTCACCAGTGTAATCAGGAGCATTTATTACCGCCCAAGATACATACCCATCCGGCAGTGAAGTTTTAAATGCGCGCATAATGTAAGAAGTTGCCATATTGAAATGCAATAATATCGATATTGTTGCATATTATTGAAGCATACCTATGGCAACTAAATTCCCCGCGCAAATAGACAGTAGCATTACTCTACCTACGATATTGGATAATATTACTCCTGTAAAAGCAGGTTCGGTTAATATTTTGCGCGATGCAATTTTAGCTATAGAAGCCACCCTTGGAGTAAAACCTCAGGGTATTTATTCTACGGTACGGGCTAGACTAGATGCATTAGAGGGCGTGCTATTCAATACCAATGGCGCTGGTAATATTATATCTTCTGGTATTCCAGAACCCGGACAAACAATAATCTGGAATGGAACTTCCTGGGGACCAACTCCAAACGGATCTAATAATTTTCTAGCGCAAAATATATCCACAACTGGCGGTATCGTATCTGGTCCAATAGACAGTGCATCAGAAACTACAGGGCTATTAGAAATTGATGGGAAGATAATCGTTGATGCCATCGATGCACCGTTAGGAAATGTGTCTAATCCTGGTCAAGGTATCATATACTTCGATGGCTACTCAAATCAGTTTTTAGTATCACAAGATGGATATGCTTATGTTCCATTAATAGGTAATAGTTTTATTCCAGGCGGAGATCTTTCTGGTACAGCTACAAATCAAATAGTTATTGGTATATATACAGTACCAGTCAGTTCAACAACGCCAACAGCAAATCAAGTACTAACATTTATAGGTGGTGAGTGGACGCCAAGCTCTCCAAGTTCAACGCCAACTGGTTCTGCTGGTGGGGATCTTTCTGGTACATATCCTAATCCAACTGTTGGAAGAATAAATGGAGCATTCGTTCCAGCTGCTGGCAGTCTAACTGACGGATATGTATTACAGGTATTTGGTAGTTCGTTTCTAAATTATGCTCCAATAAATCTCGCTGGTGGTAGTAATTATGTTGAAGGTCTATTACCAGCAAGTAATCAAGCACCACAAACACTACTTGGTGATGTTATTGGAACTGCTACAACCTCACAGGTAGTTAAAATAAATGGAGCAGCAGTTCCTGTTAGTGGTAGTCTTGTAGTTGGTAATGTTTTACAAGTTAGTGGTGGTAGTGCATTACGATATGGATTAGTTGATCTTACATTGTCCGTTACTGGCATATTACCAACGGCTAATCAAGCAGATCAAGCAATGTCTGGTGATGTTACAGGATTTACTAATACCTCAACTGTATCAGCGTTACAAGGTATTCCGGTAGCGCCAATAGTTCCAACGACGGGTCAGATATTAGAGTATTCTGGTATTGCCTGGCAACCAGCAACAATATCATTTACCAGCACGCCAACCGGACCAGCAAGAGGTGATCTAGATGGTTATTACCCAGATCCAACCGTAATTCAAATACAAGGAGTTCCAGTATCAAACACATTACCTACGGTTGGTCAGTATTTTGTATATGATGGATATGAATGGTCTGGGTTAAGTGTAACGCCAGCATTTACTGCCGGTGGTGATCTATCTGGTACTACTACAACCCAAACTGTAATAGGTATACAGGGATATCCTGTAAAGTCAATTGCACCAACAGATGGTCAATCTCTTGTGTGGAGTGCAACAGATACTCTATGGGAGCCAACAACAATTACTATTCCAACGTCATTACCACCAACTGGGTTGGCTGCTGGAGATTTAGGTAATACATATCCAGATCCCATTGTAACCGGGTTGCAAGGGAATCCTGTAAATGATGCCGGTCCTGTAGTAAATCAGTTTTTGGGTTGGGATGGAATGACATGGGGACCGATGAATGTGATGGCAGTACCAACTGGTGCTGCTGGTGGGGATTTGTCGAATACATATCCTAATCCAACCGTGGCAAAGATTAATGGAGCAACTGTTCCTATATCTGGTAGTCTTGTTCCTGGAAGTGTGCTGACTGTTACTGGAGTAGCATCATTGGGATATGCTGCAGTAAATCTTGCTGGTGGAAGCAGTCATGTTACCGGAATGTTGCCAACAGCAAATCAAGTACAGCAAACAATGCTCGGTGATGTTACCGGAACAACTGGTGCTAATACTGTTTCCAAACTATCTGGTAATCCTATTTTGCCAGAAGTATTAGGTGCTGGCGAAGATGGTTATGTATTGACGTGGGTTAATGCAGATAGTGCGTGGGAAGCAAAGAAAATTGGGAACTCGGGTGTTGTACAAAACGTAACAGTTATTACTAATAGTTATGGCGTGGTTGCAACGGATTCTGTTATATCTGCTGGTGTATTGACTGGTATAATAACTGTGACATTACCATTGATTCCAACGATTGGTCAGACATTTGATATCAAAGATGGGCGTGGAAGTGCAGCAACATACAATATAACAGTTGATGGTAATGGCAATATGATTGATGGGGCTGCCACGTATATAATAGCTGTGAATTATGAGGGAATTACGGTTGTATGGGATGGCGGTATGTGGATTAGTGTGTGATTTTATAATGAATAACTAATACTTAAGAAACCAGAACCGCCTGCACCACCAGCTCCGGAAGCCTGAGCACTATTTCTAGCTCCACCTCCACCGCCTCCACCAGCGCCACTGTTATTAGCTGCGGAACTACCAGAGGTAGCACTGGTGCTTACACTTCCGGCTCCACCGTTTCCGCCACTTCCACCTGGCCCTTGTCCTCCACCTCCGCCGCCGCCTGATTGAGAACTACCACCAGCATTTCCGCCTGTCCCAGGAAAATAGGCACCATTATTTGCAATATTAGCATTGCCATTACCACCAACAGTAGTTAGAGAGGAAGAGCCGCCGCCTGCTGGCGCCCCAACGCCTGTGCCAACCCCAGTTGAGCCTGTGGCAGAAATTGGTCCTCCAAAATTTACAGCACCATAAGCATTTGATGCAGTTACAGATTTATTACATAAACCACCGCTTACCATAGTACCACCTGTAATAGTACCCGCTCCTCCACCAGAGGCGCCAGGAAATATTAATAATGAATTTCCAAAAGTTGTATCTCCGCCTACTTGCCCAACAGCACCAGCAGAATTAGTAACGGCTGCAACTGTACTACCGCCTATACCAATATTGACTAAATATGCTGTAGATGGTGTTATTGAAACTGTTATTGTTGATTGTAATGAGCCTCCTCCGCCGCCACCACCAGATGCTTGTGTTGTATTACTTCCGCCAGATCCACCGCTTCCACCACCTCCAAAACCAGTTGCGGTAACAGATGTAACTCCCTGAGGAGAAATCCAAGTCCCATTAGCATTATATGAAATTATTGTGAGTGTGCCATCACCTTTGGCATACCAGTTAGTTCCATCACTTACAATTCGTAAAACTCCATAATTAGCTGCAAAAGTTAAGCTATTGATAGTTCCAGTAGCAACTGTATTAGTAGTCCCGGTATAAGATGATGCTAATGTAATTCCAGTAGTACCATTAAAAGCAGAGACAATATAACTTTTAGTATCCGTTCCAAAAACGATGCTCATTCCAGCTGCTAAAATACCGGCTTGTGTAGTGTTAGCTGTGACAGAAGTACTGCCGTTAGTAATACTGAAAGTGCCAGACATAATATATCCAGTAGAGGTATTGAATTTTTCTGCGGCGTGGGGAACCAAGAAGACGTTAGTAGTATTCACGGCACCGGTAATATCTCGAAGAAACAATTCTCGTCCTGCAGTCGGAGCTGGCATGACGTAAGAAACGGTGCCAGTGTTATTGTGTAGAATATGATAATCGCTACCACCACCGGTACTATCGATAGTGTAAGTGGAATTAGAAGTATTAGTTCGGACTTGAACTGATGGAACGATACCACCAGTGGTTCCAGTGCCAGTAGCAGTGCCACCTTGTAAGATGAGACTTCCACCATTTTTATTGGTGCCTGCTGCGTTCTGAGCTTGGATGGTCAGATTATTGCCAGTGCTGGTGCCAGTTATTTGGTAAATTCGAGGAGAGACCAAGGTAGAACCGATCCCCATTGTCTCCACCAAACCGTCGTTGTCGAAGTCGGTGGCATTGAAGGTGACGATATTGACCAATGTAGTTGGCGAACCGCCTTGAATATTGACGTCGCCTGTACCGGCAGTTGTTGAGGCGGTGCCACCAGCTAAGTTAAGATTACCGGCGGTAGCTCCTGAATTAGTTGTGCTTTGGGCTTGAATGGTTAGATTCTGTCCGATAGTATTGGTAGTAGATGCTTGTGTTAGAGTAGGAGAAGTAACTCCACTATTCCATTGTAATATCGATGGTGCCATAGTAAATGGACCGCTACTATTGATGGAAATAACTACATTTCCATTATTAGTGCCGACCACATCACCAGTTAGATTGATAGTTAAAGTCATTGTTAAACCTTACATAGTAAGTAGAAGATAGAGATAACCTGAACCACCGGCTCCGGCTGTACTAGCACCAAAATTACCGCCACCACCAGCTCCAGTATTAGCGGCGGCTGAACCGCCCCCAGTTGCATTCGCACCATTCCCGCCATTACCTTGTGGTCCAGCGCCTCCACCACCTCCATTAGTAGTGGTTCCGCCAGTGTAGGATCCATTTCCCATGATATTATTAAATCCAGATGCACTTGCACCAGAAACAGATCCTGCTCCCATGCCCATCATTCCAGGCATGTTGACGGAAGTAATCGTGGTTCCAGAAGAAACAGACGCAGCACCTAAACCAGATACTGTGTCACTATAAACATTGGAACCCGCATTATTAAATGGATAGCCACCAGAAACTGTTGATCCTGATAGACCGCCTCCTGCACCAGATGCTCCATAAAAATAGGCTATAGTACCGAAAGATGTTGTTCCGCCTGTACTACCAGTAATGCCAGCGTTGCCACCAGCACCAATAGTCACCGTGTAGGACGTATTTGGAGTGATGCTCGTATTCACAAGAGATTGTAAAGCACCTCCTCCTCCAGCTCCGGTTTGATTGGCGGCGTTCTGACTAGCACCACCACCACCGCCACCACAACCAATTATAGTAGTGCTGGTACATCCAGGCGAGGGAATAAAAAGTCCAGCCGAAGTAGTGATATAAGCACGAAGTGGCTTGTTACTAGAAGCAAACCAGTTAGTGCCATTACTAATAAGAGTCAATGTACCATTGTTAGCGTAATAAGCTAAACTGTTCATTTTCATAGTGGCACCAGATGCACTAGCGCCAGAATAAGCTGGAGTAATGGTACAAGAGTTTGAGTTAGCGATAGCCGTCACAGTATAAGAAACAGTAGGTTGTGTGCTAAATACAATACTCATACCAGGAGCTAATTGAGTAGTGAATAAGGTACTGCTTCCAGTAAGGGTAGTAAAAGCAGTAGTCGAAGTAGATGTTCCGGTTAAAGAAAAACCCGAGCTTCCATTGAAAGATTCTACACCGTGAGGGGCGATAAAAATAACTTTACTTGACGTGGCAGATCCGGTTATGTATCCACCTGTATTGGCACTTTCGATACCGCCAGTAATATCTCTAATAATGATCTGTCGCCCAGCAGTTGGAGCTGGCATTATATACGTGTAGCCAGTTGTACTAGCAGTATAATTATGTAAAATTACACCGTCAGGACTTCCACTCGTTGTGTCTACTGTATAGATAGAATTAGAGGTGTTTGTCGCAATTGTTTCGATCAGCGGAGTAATTTGACTACCAGTGGCAGATAAAGAAAACCATGATCCATTTTGTCGGGTATAAACGGAATTTGTGCTCGAACTAGTATTTAGGTATAGAGATCCATTGGGTTGCGTGGATGACGGAGCCCCAGAACCTGAAGTGAGAGTAGGTGAAGTTCCCGGAGTAGAACCAATGCCTAATCCAGCTCCGCTGGTATTAGTGGTAACGAAGGCTTGAGTAGTACCGCTAATTTGGAAAAGAATATTACCCGGATTAGCTCCGCCTGGAGTAGCTGTATTGATGGTAACGTTACCAGCAGTACCAGTGGTAAAGGATGCTCCAGAAGTTAAAATTAAAGAGCCGCCATTGTTAGTGGTGCCACCGGCCGATTGAGCAGTGATACTCAAATTGCCACCAGTAGCTGAAGCAGCGGCTTGAGTAACGGTAGGTGCGGTAACAGTTGATCCAAATTGTAAAGAACCAGCAGAGGTTAAAGACAAATTAGTGATAATGCCAGATTGTAATTGAACGCTACCAACAGTCCCAGATGCAGAAGGACCTGAGGCTAAAACTAAATTACCGCCATTAGTGCCAGAACCAGTGCTACCTTGGGCTTGAATTGTCAAAGCTTGTCCAGCAGCCGTGGCAGAAGCAGTTTGACTAAGGACAGGAATAGTCGTGCTGATAGCCCATTGTAATGCGTTGGGGGTTATGTTGATTGGAGATGTTCCGCTAATAGAAACAACGACATTAGAATCGCTACTTCCTGCCAGATCACCAGCTACCATTATGCCATTTATATTCATTTACTCGTTCCTCATTACATATACATTAATAAGTATAGATATCCACTTCCACCCGTACCACCCGTAGTGCTTGCATTGCCGCCACCACCACCGCCACCTGCTCCAGTATTGGCACTAGCCGAAGAACCACCTGCTCCAGAAGCGCCACCTGCCGCACCAGCACTTTGAGGTCCAGCTCCACCGCCTCCACCACCGAAAGTACCGCCAGCAGCGCCTCCGACATAAGATCCGTTACCGGTAAGATTGCCAAATCCGGCAAAAGAAGTTATGCCAGTATAGGCACCGGAGCCACCCATTGATAATTGTCCATATAAAGTGCCACTGCCTATAGCAGTATTAGTGTTAGTAGCAATTACACTCGCGCCAGTACCGGCGTAGAACACAGAAGAATAAACGTTGGTACTACCATTACTAGTAAATGGATAACCCCCACAAGCATAAGTGAGGGATGCAGAGGTAAATCCCCCGCCGGAAGCACCATAAAAGTAAGCCAAAGTGGCAAAAGAAGTAGTTCCTCCAGCTCCACCAGCAACTGCCCCAGTACCAGCAGTTCCACCAGCACCAATAGCAACGGTATAGGAAGTGTTGGCTGCAACGGTAATATTAGTGGTAGATTGGATAGAGCCACCACCACCTCCACCACCAGAACCAGTGCTAGTTCCACCTCCACCGCCACCACCGCCTCCAGCCGCCGTAATGTAAGCGTTAGTGATGCCTGGTGAAACGAAGAAAGTTCCCGAACTATTAGTTAGGTAAGCGCGAAGAGGTTTATTGCTGGAAGCAAACCAATTGGTACCATCACTATACAAAGTTATAGTGCCATAATTGGCATAATAAGCAAGACTATTCATAGTGGCAGTAGAGGTAATGGTACTAGTACCAGTATAGTTGGTAGCAAGCGTCAAAGAGGTATTGGAAGCAATACTGAGGATAGTATAAGAAGTACCAGATTGAGCTCCGAAAGTGATACTCATACCAGGAGCTAATTGAGTAGTAAATGAAGATCCAGTAGCAGTAACAGTAGCAGATCCATTGGTAACAGTAAAAGTAGAACCCCCGCTTAAAGTAAAACCAGCATTGCCGTTAAAAGATTCAGTACCGTGAGGGGCGATGAAAATAACGTTACTAGTGTTAGTACCAGCCGTAGCTCCCGTGATAAAACCACCAGCTCCGGTCCCAGTCGTTTCTATAGTTCCAGTGATATCTCGAATAATGATCTGTCGCCCAGCAGTTGGGGCTGGCATCATATAAGTAGTAGCAGACCCAGAACGATTATGCAAAATAACGCCGTCATAACTACCAACCGAATCAATAGTATAAATAGAGTGAGATGTGTTTGTGTTAATCGTTTGATTAACAGGGGCTATTATTGCACTAATACTTGAAGATGGAAAAATTTGGGACCAGGCACTATTTTGTCGAGTGTATAAACCAGTATTGGTAGAGCTAGTATTTAGATAAAGAGACCCGCTCGTTTGAGTAGCAGATGGTGTACCAGATCCAGAGGTAATGGTGGGTGAAGTGCCCGGAGTAGATCCGATACCCAAGCCGGAACTTGCTGTCAATCCAGCCACGAAAGATTGTGTAGTTCCGCTAATTTGAAATAGAATACTGCCAGTTGTACCGCCCGTACCCGGTGTGCCAGTGTTAAAAGTAACGTTACCAGAAGTACCGGTAGTAGTAGAAGCTCCTGAAGTTAAGAGTAAAGACCCTCCGCTGTTACCAGTAGCACCAGCCGATTGAGCGGTAATATTTAAATTAGCTCCGGTTCCTGTAGCGGTGGCTTGCGTAATACCGCCAGTGATGGATGCACCAAATTGTAAAGTTCCAGTAGCTAGTAATGTAAGACCCGTAGTATTGCCAAGTTGTAATTGAATATTACCGACTGTTCCAGAAGAAGTAGTACCAGAAGCTAAAACTAAATTACCCCCGTTGGCAGCAGTAAAAGTGCTTCCTTGCGCCTGAACTGTTAAGTTTTGTCCAGCTACATAAGCATTAGTAAATTGTCCCAAAGTTGGTGAAGCCGTGGTAGCCAGCCATTGTAAAGTAGCGGCACTGACTGGTACGGTAGAGGTAGGCGAAATACCAGTAATAGAATAAACAGTATTGCTACCGCTATTACCAATTACATCGCCGTATAAAATTATATTACTTTGAGCCATTTATTTTGACCTTTACATCCAAGTATATACATAGAGATATCCACTTCCACCATTTCCACCCGCTGTACCAGTAGTCACAAGAACACCGCCTCCTCCACCACCTGCTCCAGTATTAGCGCCTGCCGAAGAACCGCCTACACCACTACCACCGTTACCACCGTTACCTTGAGGTCCAGCACCACCTCCACCTCCTGCATTGGAGGATCCGCCCGCTGTACCGCCCGTATATGTACCATTATTTGCAGTAATATTAGTCATTCCAGCATTAACAGAAGCGGAACTGCCGCCCCAAGAACCGTTTCCACCCATGGCGAAAGATCCTTGCAAAAATGGTGCAATGATAGATGAATCGATTGCACTACTTCCGATTACTGCTGATCCGTTTCCATTGGAAGTGACAGATGAATAAATATTCAAATTGCCAACGATACCAGTAGTAAAAGATAGTCCGCCAGTTGAAGAATTATTACCAGATCCAGTTCCACCACCACCGGAAGCACCATAAAAATATGCTAAAGTACCAAAAGATGTTGTACCGCCTGGATTACCATTATTACCACCGGAGGCAGCGGCGCCACCAGTTCCACCAGCACCAATAGTTACGGCATAACCATTAGCAACGTTAGGGGTAAGGTTGGCTGTCATAATGGCTTGCAAAGCTCCACCACCACCTCCGCCACCAGAACCAGCACTAGTTCCACCACCACCTCCGCCACCTCCACCACAACCCACCAAATAAGCTGCGGTGCAACCAGGAGAGGGAATAAAAGTCCCATTAGCGGTCAAATAAACGCGAAGTGGTTTATTACTGGTAGCAAACCAGTTAGTACCATCAGAAAATAAAGTGAGAGTACCATAGTTAGAATAATAGGCTAAACTATTCATTTTAGCAGTATTACCTGCACTACCGGTTCCAGTAAAAGAAGTGGTAAGTGTTAGAGAAGTATCACTAGCAATAGCTGATACCACATAGGAGACACTAGCTTGATTGCTAAAAGTGATACTCATACCAGGAGCCAGTTCAGTTGTGAACTTGGTACTACTGCCCGTGATAGTAGTAGAAGCAGAATTGGTAACCGTGCCAGTTAATGAATAGCCGGTGCTTCCATTAAAAGATTCAGTGGTATGAGGAGCGATAAAAATAACGTTGCTATTGGTACCTGTTCCAGTGATAAAGCCAGTATTAGCGCTGGAGCCATTAGTGGCTGTAGTTTCAATAGCACCAGTGATATCTCGAATTACTACTTGGCGTCCAACGGACGGAGCCGGCATAACGTAGGTAGTTACGCCGGTATGATTATGTAAAATGGTCGCATCATTTCCACCAGAGGTAGAGTCAACAATATATGTAGCAACAGTGTTAGTACTGGTCGTAAATGTTATGGGAGCAGTTAAGGTGATGTATGATCCAGCCGGTAGCCAACTACTATTACGAACGTAAACGCTACCGCTATTATTTAATGAGGTAGTATTTAGATAAACAGATCCGGTTGGTTGAGTAGAAGAAGGAACGCCAGAGCCAGAGCTAATAGTGGGTGAGGTTCCAGGAGTGGATCCGATGCCAACACCAGAACTATTAACGAAAGCTTGAGTAGTACCGCTAATCTGAAAGAGAATACTGCCGGCTGTTCCGCCGCCACCTGGAGTAGCTGTATTGATGGTAACGTTACCAGAAGTACCCGTGGTGGTCGAGGCACCAGAAGTCAATACTAATGATCCGCCATTGTCTCCAGAACCACCGGCTGATTGAGCGGTAATGCTGAGATTATTGGCTCCACCAGTTGAGGTGGCTTGATTGATAGTGGCAGTAGCCGTAGTTGGAAACTGCAAAGTTCCAGTGGGAAGCAAAGTCAAACCCGTAGTAGCGCCCAACTGAAAGATGATATTACCAGTACTACCAAATAAAGAGGTGCCGGAAGCTAAAATTAGATTACCGCCAGATCCCGATCCGCCAGTGCCTTGGGCTTGTATAGTTAAGTTTTGTCCAGGGTTAGCCGAAGAAGCTTGGGTCAAAGTGGGAGAGGTAACCGCGCTGGTCCAAGAGAGACCGTTAGGCGTAATAATGACAGGAGAAGCACCGCTAATAGATGAAACATAGCCATCAATAGTGTTGCCAGTGATGTCGCCACTAAGAGAAACCAGATTGATATTATTTACAGTTACTGCGGTACCTTGAGACATATATTATTCCTATATAGATATCAAAAATTTAGTATGTTGAAAAAAGTTTTAGAGATTAAGTTACTTCAACTCCAAATAAATGAAACGTAGTGTTGGTTGTATCGGTTTGAACCTTGATGATATCGCCGGTAGCCAATGTAATACCCAAAGTAGCTATAAAAGTATTAGGTCCAGATAATTCTACACCGCCTGCGACAGAACCACCGTATAAATACAAATCGGCATTAGCTCCTGCAACACTTCTCACTGTCACGCTAAAAGCAATGGTGCTATTGTTTTGATTGCATACTGCTATTGAGGAAATGGTAGTTGAAGTGGCTGCTGGCACAGTGTATAGCGTTTGTAGCGAACCAGTAGTTCCTGATGTAAATTGTCCTAAAACTTTAAAAGTATCCGTCATTGTATTTTCCTTTTATGCACCCATTAAAGCAAACGTACGAGCAATTGATGGAGCGCTTGCTGTCACTGTTTTTGGTTCCCATTTACCATCGGCTGAAACATAAGTTAGCACTTGTCCGTTAGTTGGAGCGGTTGTTATAATTGGAATTGTTTGTAATGCTACAACTGTTGGGTTAGGAAAAGTTCCACTAAGATCTCCGCCAGCCGTTCCAGTTGGTCCAGAACTACCAGGAGCAGATTCAGCAGTCCAAGATGATGTTGCATTCACCCAAGTCAGTACATATCCATCCTGCGATGCTCCAAGAACTTGAGTTGCAACTGTATGCGTGTTTATTCTAATGACTGTAGGAGACGCGGCAGTGCCAGCAAGATCTCCAGATAGTTTTATTAATCCGAAGTCCGTAGTTAGTGCTCTGGGTTCCTTATATGACAATTGTACTCCTATTATTATACTTCATCATTAGTATTTTAGATTATGCTCCAGCGATTATGTGATGTATTGAATGTTGTCGATGTACATACTAATGTTATTGAGCCATAATTTATATCCATCGTGAATGTTTCAGCGCTATCAATAACATTATTAGTACCGCTGTCAACTGTAACATTATTTGTACCACCTTGTCCGCTTACATCTTTGATTTCATATACATCACCAACGTTTGGTGAACTTGGTAATGTGAGAGTTATTGTATTACTTGTTGAGTCCGTTGCAATAATATCATCAGTAGCTAATACGGTATATGTTGATCCGCTTACTGCGGTTACATTTCTTCGAATACCTTTTGTTGTTACCAATTTGCTTGCAGTAACACTTGCAATCGTAGTACCGTTTGATTGTAAATTGCCGGTTCCACCAGTGAAGTTTAGTGTTGCCGCAGATATTGCGATAGGTGAGCTACCGCTAATACTATTTACAGTTGTAGTGCCAGTTGCGCCTACTGTAACATCTCCGCTTAATGTAGTCCAAGTTGTAGCTGGCGTTCCATTGCTCATTAATACTTGAGCAGAAGTACCAGGAGCAATGTTTGTTACAGGTAGATTGCCAGATACATATGAGCTTGATGCAAGATTTACCGGAGCCCAAGTTAGGGCACCATTGCTCGCAGATTGCAACACGCCTTGATGTTGTCCTGGATTTGGAAGCGAATAACCGTCAATTGATGATAAGGTGTTTGATGCTGTGGTTCCAGTTACATCTCCGCCTAGTGTAACGCTAGTGAGTGCTTGCCAGCTTGCAGCAGTTGAGCTTGTTGCTTCCAATACATAACCAGCAGAAGGTGTTCCGCTGATTGTAACGCCTTGTATTTTTGCAACTGTTGTAGATGCGGATGCTGTTGTTCCACCTGAACTTGTTACATCACCTGTTAGAGTGAGTGATTGTGCTGCTTGATTTGCAGTTGGAAGAACGCCAGACACATAAGTTGATGATGCTAGATTTACCGTACTCCATACAAGATTACCGCCAACTTCTTGCAAAACTCCAGGCGTTGGACTTGATAATGCATAACCGTCCAAAGATATAACTGTAACACTACCGGTAGCTGAGATTGTTGTATCTCCGCTAACTGTTGTCCAAGTTGGAGTAGGTGTAGAGTTATTTAGTAATAGTTGTGCAGCAGTACCAGCGGCTAGTTTGCTAACAGCGATATTGGCTGTAGCCGAAACTTGGGCATTAGCGATTTGTTGATATGTTACGGTATTGCTTGCAGTAACAACTGGAACTGTGTTTGTACTTGGACTGGCTGGGTAAGATACTCCGTCTACTTTAGCGACTGTTGGATTTGGGTATGTGCCTGAAAGATCTCCACCAGCACTACCGCCTGGAGTACCACCTGCGCCAGATATTATACTCCATACCCCGGCTTCTCTAATGTATATGGTTGACGATGCATCACCATCAGTTCGTAAGAAAAGGCTTCCATTTGGTTGTGTACTTGTTGGTACACCAGAACCACGAGTAATTGTTGGATCACTTCCAGGAGTAGTTCCAATGCCAAGTCCGCCAGCACTTGTTGCATCGGCAGACATGATGAATGCTTCTACATTGCCACCAGCTTCTAAGTATATATATCCATCATACCCGCTACCAGTTTTAGCACCAGATGTTAGGATTAAATCACCACCGTTATAACCACTTCCACCGGCATTTTGAGAACTAATAGTAAATGATGTTGCGTTATTTACTGCAGCTGCTTGATTTAGCACTGGCGTAAATGCATTCTGTGACCATTGTAATTGATTGGCTGTTAGTGTTAGATACGTTGATCCGGCTTCTTGTAATGCTATACCAGTATGACCGTTTATTGTTAATAGTCCAGCACTCGTTGACCATGTACTTGCTGCCGCACCAGTTAGTGTGAGTCCACCGCTTGAAGTTGTAAAGCTCGAAGCTGTATTTCCAGTAAGAGAAACAGCGCCATTAGATTGAGTTAGGCTACTGTTTAGTGTGGTTCCCTGGGTAACACTTAACGTTCCATTTACCGTGGTTAGTATTCCAGGTGCAGCAATATTTACAGCAAGAGCGGTTGTTTCACCAAGATTTAGATACTGTGCAGCGTCCACATACAATGTACCAGAACTTGTTGACCAAGTAGAAGTGGCGCCGGCTGTTATTGTCAATGCACCAGAACTTGACCATGTAGATGCTGCACCAGCAGTTATTGTTAACGCATGTGCTGATGTAGTTGTTATTGATGATGCAGCATTACCAGCTAATGAGAATGCACCACTTGATTGATTCAATGCACCTGTTACTGTTGCAGTACCAGTGCTTATTTGAATAATTGTTGATCCGTTGG
>Ga0265336_10000304_pt1 | contig 33397 bp, 42 predicted proteins | sample 42119metaG_FD_193583 | JGI IMG/M metagenome (GOLD analysis project Ga0265336, IMG submission 193583) | Rhizosphere microbial communities from Carex aquatilis grown in University of Washington, Seatle, WA, United States - 4-21-19 metaG | ecosystem: Host-associated > Plants > Roots > Rhizosphere...
GGCTAAGGTAATCTGGATTAGATTAATAAATATTCGAGGTGATTGTATTTGAATGGCTTGAGCCAACTGAAAAACAGAAACTGAAACCCCCGCCGTAAGCCCTCTTAATCCATATTGAGAGAAAAGCGATCCGTTTGCATAATTTAAAATATCATTTGTTATTTCATCTTGATAATCGACACTTGCGCCGTTATCGGTTACATATACCTTTACCAAAATATCAATTGGATTTGGTCTATCAAATAGAACAGTATAGGGTACAGCAGAATAGGGATCGGTTATTTGTATTGATTTGTTAATTCCTCCCCCGTTATTCATGTTTACGCCATCACCTTTTGCGATCAACGCTACTGTTGCGACATCTATATCTGAACCGCCATCTACGCAAGCATAGACAGAATGGGGAAGAAGTAATACATTTGCCTCAATTACACTTTCATCTGTATCATTTTTAAGTGTTTGAACGCCTACAACACCACTCACCAGAAATAAATTTGAAGCAAAAGCGTTGATGTTATAATAAGCATTACTTGCTATTTGATCTATTCTCCTTTGTCTATACGCATAATCACTTTCAGTATCAGAGCCTGCTAAAGCATCCGCTGCATTTGTTACAGTTTCTAATCCAACTGCTCCCTCTATAATATTTGTAATAGTTCCCGCAGGTGAAGTAATAGCGCCTATATCAAGCGCCTGAATTGTTGTTGAACCATTCCCTGAATCATCTAGCGTAACTTGATAAAGTGATTTAAAAATATCGCCGGTTTGATTTGAAACCAAAATACCTTCAGGCACAATAGAATTTGGCATGCCTTGCAAGGACAATATCGCAGTTGTATAAGTCGCGCCAATATAAGGCGTTTGAGTTAATGAGCCAAGCGATCTTAAGAAAAATCCCTGAGATAAAAAAGGATTAATTTGATTAGCAACAAGGGCATTATTATTGTAAATAAAATCTATAAGGTTAGTTATAGAAGAAATCATTACCCCTTGAGGAGTAGACGGATTTAAACTTAAATTTTCGCCTAATACAGCAATAAAGTCATTTTGAACCTGTTCTAACGTATCGGATGTGTCAGGAATGATAACGCCTGTAGAATTGATATATTGATAAGAAGGCATTAAAAAATCACTATGAGCTTATATTATTTGTACCATAAATTGTTTCAATCGTTAAAGAATATGATAACACATTATTTAAAAAACTAATATTCAAAGATTTGATATTCTTAATACCCTGAACATTTTTTATCGCTTTTCTGATCGATGCATCTAAAAATTGATACCCTATTTGAGAATTGATAAAGACATTATTCAGGTAATCTATTCCTAAGTCTTGCCTTAATGACATTTCTTGGTACTGAGTCCTTATAATGTTCTCGCATATTTTAGCGATAGCGTCTTTATTATAAACAGTTGCTAAGTTGCCGTATTTATCTAAATAAATATCGTTATTTTGATTAGTATCTAATGTAAACATAAATTTCCCAAATGTTTTTTCGATTCTTATATTTATTTAAGGAACGTCTGCCGTAATACTACCGCTCGCAGTAATATCCCCATTTGCTCTGATTGCTGGACTTCCGCCTGAAGAAACAATTCCTTGTTGAACAGTTAATTCACCTGAAACCTGTAAATTAGAATTAATATAAATATTGGGAGCAGTTAATGTTATTGCATCTTGCCCCATTGATATTTTTACAGTCCCGTCTTCATTTTGTATCACTAAGTTATCGGTATCTTCAGGCGCAATAATTATATTTTTTACAATATCAGGATAAAAAACACCGTCGCTAAAGTTATTTGTTCTTAAGGTATTGGGGGCGCTTAGATTGTTCGATTGCAAGAATAATGATATGTCATTGTCATTGCTTTTAATCCACCCCAGATCACCTTCTTGCAAATTAAAATCAAAGAAAAATCCTCCTCCCCCCATTCTATAAACGGGAATATTATTCAAAGGCGCCCTCTGAAAGGTCGTATAGTCTGATTTTAAGTAAGCTATAGCAATTTCAAGGTTAACGCGTTTAGATGATCTATCATAAGATTTAACTATCGCGGGCGCGCTGAAATCTTTATATAGCATCATTTTATCAAAACAAAATCGTATGACAGGCTCTAAATCTTCCATGTCTTCAGGAATAACATAATTATTTACTACACTCATAACCTTTTCGCCTCTGCGGTATAATAAAAAGGAACATCCCTATTTGCTATATCAAAATCAAGCTTATAAATTAAATAATCGCCGTTAGCAGCAGGATTTAATTGACTTTTTATGGTTAATCCCCCTCCAACCCTGCTAAAATTATCTAAAAAGTACTTAACTTTAACGCCCTGCTCTGTTAATTCAGGTATGCCTATCATGCCAGAATCCATATCAATAACCTTGAATTGAGTAGCAAGCGGTTTATTTGAATTTTTTACAATGAGTTGATTATTATCAATGTAGACATCAAGATTATTGCTTAAATTCTTTAAACCGCTTATTTGAGCGGTATTAGAACCCGAGAATTGATAATTAACGACTTGTTTATCAATTGCTTGATAAAGCAAGTTTAAATTCATGCTTTCTGCCGCTGATTTTGCAATATCCGATAATTTTGCATTATTTGCCTGAGTGGTGCCGATCATATTACCTTTTTGATAATTAGCCGTTAAACATTTTAAGGTTAATGCAATATCGGGAGGCTGGGAAATATTGGCGCTTGTTATGTTGCCAACGAATACAGTCGAATATCCGTAGGATTCTCTTCCTGCTTCAACAATGAGTTGTTTAGGTGTTTTATTTGCATTAAAGGGTGACGTAGCGGTTAATAAAAAATCTCTATTCGATTGACTTAAATTAACAATAGTAACTGTACATTCATTTTGCTTTGTACTCGTTGACTTAGAGCCTACCGCTTTGATTGAAAGCCCATTTGAACCTTCATAAACATTTAATTTATTGTTTACTTCTACACTAATTCTAACGATTCTAGAATCAATCTCATTCATTTAAAATTGCCTGAATATCTGAATAACTTAAATAAATTATGAATTGACTAATGCCCAGCTCTGTCCAGCACGGATATTCATCATTATTAGTGATAAATAAAAAGTTTCCGCTTTCATTCGTTAATAAAAAAGGTGAATAAGGTAAGCATTGGATATTATCCAATAATAATACATTATTATGTGATATTGAATAAGATAAGGTATTATCATTAATGGATTTTAAGCTTATTTCAAAATAGCTGTCATCTAAGCTTAAAGAAAAGGTTTGATTGGGTATAGCTTGTATATTGACCTGCCTATATACTGGGCTTGATTGTTGAGAAGTTGAAAACTGAGCTGCAATAGCTCTACCTAATAGATTTTGATTCTGTTGGCTTGAACCAAAAAAATCTACTATAGGTTTTTTTCCTGTATATAACAATGAATCATCTATCTTTTTTTTCTCATCAGCGCTCGGATTTGCATTAGTCGTTTGTTTTTGACCTGTGTTTTTTGTATCAGATTGGGAAGATTTTGAAGGCACTACTTTATTAACAGTAGTGGTTTGCGTTTCAGCTAGAACAACCTCTCTTAACTTTAATGTAATCTTAAAGGAGTCCATCATATCAGTTGTTTCTATATCTGATATGCCTTCTATAATATTGGACTCAAAAATACCTGATTTTGTATAAATGTCTAATAAGGTAAACTCTTCTTTTAAATCATTGATTTCATCATATAAACTTTTTGATTCGCTTCCCGATAGAATAATATCAAGCGTTAATTTATTCAGTTCATTGATAGCATGATCGCCCACTTCAGCCCCTATTTCTATAGGGCTATTCATTACCTTTACTGATAAATCTTTATTGACTGTGATAATATTAGCGAGTTGAAATACCTGATTTTGCGTACCTGATTCAAATACGCCCGTAACTGGTAATGACTGGAAAAACATTAAGCAATTCTTCCGTCAGAAAACCCATTATAAGTAGTTTTTAATTTATCTTTTAATGCTTGATCAAAAGAGGTAGCTAACCCTTGAGAGTCTGTAGCCTGACTATTGATCGTAATATTATCGATTTTAAAATTGACTTCTTTAGTTGAGCTGGAATTACCTTCAAGGTTATTTGTCGTTGAAATACTATTACCATTTAATGCAGCGATAGGCGCTACTTGAGATTTTCTATTTAAATCTGATAAATACTCTTTATGTTTGAATTTATTGCCAAATCTTGAAATTGCGCCATTTTTAGACTCGTTAACGACTTCCATTGAAAATTTACTGTTTTTCACTTCATCGCCAACGAATGAAAATAACCCTTTTATAAGCGGCGCAAATACATCTACTATAAATTGTATTTTATCTAAAATCTGCTCTACAAGCCAAAGAGCCGAAATAAGAGGCGATAATATAACTTTAATCAAAAGTCTTCCTACTTCACCTCCTAATAATTCCCCCAATTTTTTTGCCAAATTGACAATTTTTAAAAACACTTCAGAAATTCCTTGTATAACATCTCCTAAAAAAGGCCACTTCTTAACCAGTTCACCTGTTATTGAATTTCCGCCACGCAAATAAACTACAATATCCTCTATTATTGCAGCAATTAAAGCGATAGTTCCAAAAGTCAAAAACAAGGGAGCAAACGATACAAGCGCCGCAGTAGCTGTTCTAATTAAAGCACCTCTAAATTTTAAAACAGCCGCTACAAGTGAAACGCCTATTGCATATTGCATATAATCTAGATTCGTTGCTATCTTATCAAAGATGTTCCTAACAACGCCTATTATTTTATTTAAATAAGGCAATATAAGCGAGGCTAATTTACGATACATTGCTTCAATAGCGAGATTAATATCTCGCCATAATGCAGAATAAACTTTTATATCATCAAGAAAACTTTTTTCAATTTTACCGTATTTAGAAGCATTTCCCATTAATTCCTTAACTTTATCGCTCCCTTGAGATAATAGCCTAACCGTACTCCAGTCCAGACCTAAAGAAAAAGCTAATTGACCTGCTTGATCAGAATCTAAATGCTCAAATGCGCTTGCAAGATCAGGCATCATATCAACGAAGCCTCTAATCTCTCCTTTAGAATCTAAAAAATCTATACCTAGCTTAGTTAATGCTTCTTGTGCTTTATTAATAGGTTCAGAAGTATCTTTGAGCGCAGCACCAAAGGCTTGAATATAATAAGGCGCAGAGTAAGAATAGCCGCCCACAGCTTCTAGAGATTTTCCTAGAGCATCCAGTTCATTAATCTCTATACCAAATTGCTTTGAGCTAATGCTTAAGCTTTTAATAGATTCTATTTGATTCTTTACGCCTTCAGCTACTTTTGTAAAAGCAAAAGCACCCGCAAACGTCTTACCTATATTTAATAGGCTATTGCCTAAATTTTTGGCTAAATTATCTACTTTATAAAGTGATTGCTCTACGTCTTTTGTAACTTTTTTAGAATCTTCTAATCCTTTATTTAACTTTTTTGCATCGCCTTCAAATAAAAAATAAAATGTTTCTAGTACTGATTGCATTAAATACTCTTCCCAGCTTTTTTCTTGGCTTTTTCGTGATTCAATATCTCATTATAACGTCTTGTGCATTCTATCTCGTAGATGTTAAAAGCATCCTCCAAAGAGAGTTGATGCACCTCAGGATAAGAAATTAATTTTGAATCAATAATGCATGCCCAAAATGGGTCTATGTTTTTTGTTGAAACAGCAATTTCTGAAGATTGCCAACGATCATATTCCGTTTCTTCTCGTCTAAAAAAAAACTAAAATTATAAGCAAGAATAGCAATCTCTAATTGAATTAAATGTTCTGCATTTTTAACGTATTTATTTATAGGTGTTTCATGATTAAGTGGATGCTCTTGACCTTTCTCATCTACTGCAAAAATATAGCTAAATAGCTTTTTTGCTATAGACTCGCTTGCTTTTCCGTCAAGTTCTCTACAATCAATTTGTTTTAGATTAAAAATTTCTTCAGAATCATTGCCTATTTTTTTATTCCATAAAGAGCTTATAAATGCAATATAACCTAGAAATATCTCTCTAGAAGCAAATCCGCGGACTTTATGTAAAATAAATTTCTGATCTTCAATAAAAAATTCTTCAGTTTCCATTATGCAAGCACCAGTGATTCATCAATATCATTAAATTTAAAGCTGTAGGTTTTTGTCGCTTTTCTTCCCTCAGAAGTAACCGTATATCCAGGATTTGACTTTATCATTTTTCCATTTTTAAGGGTTACTATCCTATCAGGATAATTCACAACCAAATTAATAGTATCTTGAGCGGGTTTCCGACCATTAGAAGGACGATTTGCCTGAAAAATATTATTCAATATTGTATCAGTATCGGAATTTGGGAATGTAGAAATAGCAGCAGGTATAACCATTGCTTTTGACCAGCTTGCGCTATTAGAATTCAAGTCTAATACTTCATCGCCTATATCAATTTCTTCGAAGGAAATAGGCTCTTTATCATCCGAGAAGGTTGATAAAGTTTGAGGGAAAGGATATGTACCCCCTCCTGTTGAATTTTTAGCGGTAATTGACATCGAAATGCCTGTCGCGCCAATTTCAATATGAGCCATAAGATCACCTATATTAAAATATCAAGTCCTGTAACTTTTCTAACAATATTATCTTTAGTATACACTAATGTATAGCTTATATTATACTCTAATCTATTATTAACCACTTGCGTTACAACAGTCGCATTTTTGTAATAACCTAAAGCCTGTACTTGGAAATAAGCATTATCATCGCCTGTAAATTCAGTAATTTGTGTAATTTGTAAAGGCGACAATGGATTTCCTACGCTAATCACGCCATTTGATAAAGCCGATTCAATAGCATCCTGCATAACAGATAACACCTGAGAAACGCCTATAGGATTAGCAGAAACGCGATTAAGTGCTATTAATAAATTCATGATGTTTGTTGAAATCTGATCTTTTAACCATATTTCATTAACGTACGTATTTAAATCTGTTATAGCTCCTGTAATGCCATTTCCAAACATGTAACCTCTTTGGAAAAAAGAGATGATTTTACCAGCGGTTTGCGTTGCTCCATAATAATTAATACCTAATACATCAAGGCTATTTGATTCCTGCAAAGTGGTTACTTTTGGGGTGAGCGCTGAATATTGTTGAAACATAGGATTTACAGCGGAATTTGGCTTTGTATAATCAATTGCCGCAAAAACATTTGATACAAATTCATCATCATATTGAAACGGAGTGAGGGTTTCATCGATCAAAGTTAAAAATGTTCCCTGTCCTCCGCTTGTAGAATTGGTCAATGCCGTCGTTAAAGCATTTTCATTTGATCTTGTAACAGGTATTAGATTGACATACTTAACGTTCTGCGCATAATTCCATGTCGCGCTTTCAACGAATTGATCATTTGTTAATAGGTTGTAAGGCATAAACAGATAGAATGCATAATTGTTTGAAATATTGTCTGAACTTGTTAAGACATCTGTTACAGATTGAGCATAAGCACCATTAAGCCAATTTGCATTGGTAATTTGATTTTGTATGTTACCAGGATACCAACCTATTAAAGAAGATATGTCTGTGCCTACCGTTCCTTGAGAGACGGAAATAGTAGAGTCATAAGTCTCTCCACCCTCAAAATTAAATCCACCTGTTACCTCATTAAAAGTAACCGAAGCATCTGCGAAAATAAGTCCTGACTGTGCATTAATAGCTGTTTCAATAATATTAGCTATGTCTGAATAAGTAATTGCTGTAGTAAAATTAAGACTCTGCAAGGTAGCTACAGAAGTAGTATTATTATAGGTATCAGTTACAGTTATATTAAAGCTTCCGTTTGTAACTAATAACAAATTACTTAATGAAGCCGCTTTATATCCTACAATGCTTACTGGCGTATTAGCCTGAGCCCATCTAAAAAATGACAACAATTGAGGTCTTGTTGCAACCTTACTAATGAAATTAAAATAAAATAATGCCCTCAAGTATTCTTCACTCGATGAGCCAAAAAAAGTCGCTACATCATTTGCATTCGTAAACTCAATATAGCTATTAGGTGATAACAAAGAGTTGACTGTAAATAATCTTAAAATCAAAGCACGATTTAATGCAAGCAGATTACCGCCCTGAAAAGAGGTAATATCAACATATTTATATTGAGGTATTGCCATATTTATACTCTTTTAATATTGCCATAAATATCTGTAATATAATTAATAGAATTTACCCATACATTTTTATGAATAAATTTAGCATCGAAAGAAGGTAAATAATTAAAACGCTCCTGATCATCGGAAATAGGAACATTGTTTATCTCTTGTATTCTTAGTACATTTATATCATATTCTTTACATTTTAACAAAAACCATTCACTTATGAATAGATCGTGCAAAGCTCTTATAATATCATTAGCTGTAAACTCGTTGGGATCAGCTGTTCTGACTCGCCAGCCCATATATTGAATTCTCGTAATATATACCTGAGTTTCTTCATGAACCATGACTTGATTCAGAGAATCCCATTTATTTTTACGCGAAATAAAACCATAAGCCTTATCACTTACTATTGAATAATAAATAGTAGGATTACTTTCTATACCCTGCTGTAAGGGCTGATCCATAACCAGATAATTCAAGCTATCGAATCCTTTAGAGGGCATTCCATTGTTACTATCAAGCATTAAATTCCTTATTGTTGTTAACAGCTCTTTATCTTTCATTCTATAATAAAAATAGGATTATCTTTTACTTCAACGCATAAAACGCTAGCCCAAGCATCAATGGTATACCAATCATCACTTGATAAGACATCAAACTGTCTTACACCAAAAATGATTTTATCATTTGAAACATCTCTTGCAACATCTAATAAATCCTTATTTGCATAAAAAACCACGTAATCTTTTTGCCAGTCTAATCCATGCTGCTTAACAAGATTTCGGTTTACAGCCTGCAAGCTTCCTCTTATTGAAAAAGGAGGATTGTAATAAGTTTGGTATTCACCCACTTCATTAACAACACGAGAATTATATTGATAATACTGTACTGTTTGAGGCGCTATAGTCCTCATTGCAATAGCTAATTGATTTGCGCCTGGGTTAAACATTATTCCACCTGATGAGTTACACTGCCTAATAATATTCCTGTATCAACTAATCGCCTTGTATAGGTTTCATTATTCATTAATCTATTCACGACGCTTTTTTTACCTTTTTTTGTTTTCGCGTCTATATATTCGGCGTCTCTATATATTCTTTGTCTTATAGTAGCTTTCTTTAAAGGAATAGATTTAAGAGATTCTATTTTTTCTCTTATATCCCCGCTAAATTTACTCCCTGATGCATTTAATGCCTCTTTTACTGTGTAATTACCAAGAACTATTTCTCTTGAAAATGCTTTTAAAGTCTTTTTCCATTCTTCTTTTTTATCATCAGCCGTTGAACGCATAAAGGAGGCTTTAGGGTAACTATATTCCTGTATCGCTGCAACCATTGCTACACTTAAACCACCTCTTTTGTCAGGGTATTTTTGATTTTCAAAAAACCCGACCTTTAACTGCTTTCCTTTTATTTCATTTATAAACTTATCTAAGTTTTCACCTAATGCGGTTTTTTTTTTAGTCACTTTCATTAATAAAAAACACCGTATACTTTTCGGAATCCTGCTCCTTCTGGAGAGCCCCCTACATAAAACCCCCCAACAGATTTTATTTTTAACAAGGCTAATAATTGCTGTCCATATGGCGTTAAATTTAAAAACCAATCAAAATATTCTGTATCAACGGGAGGGGTTTTGTATTTATTATCAACATTACCTACTTTTGATGACTCAGGTAAAGTAGGTAATCCATTGTAAGGCGTAATACCTAATTGATTCGATGCATCATTTAAATTAATTAAATGAGCTGTCATTAAATTTAGAGCAAGCTGACGAGAAGAATTCCTTAAAGCGCCATAATTTAAATTGCTAATATAAGAAATAGCTTGATCCCAATAATTTAAAATAAATGCATCGGGATATTTGACACTATCGGAATAAGCAGGAAAATTTAGTCTAAAATAATTAACGTCAAATTCAATTATTCCAGTCATGTTAGGTAATATCTATAGCCTTATCAAAGACCTGAACGCCTTGAGCCTCTTTGTTTTCTTTCTGGAGCTCATTTAATCTATTCTGATCCATTTGAGAAGATTTGATATCTTTTTTAAGGTCAGCCGCAACCCTTTCTAGCTTCTCCCTTTTATCCAGCACAATAATAAATCCTCTATCAATATGTGATTTAAATTGAGGAATTTTATTTAAATTCTCTAATTCCTCATCGGTAACCTCTGTAACATTTGCCAAAGAAGCAGGCTCACCTGCTTTTTGAACAACGTTTGCATTGCCTTTTATTAATTTTTTCCATTTAACTAAATGGGTAATGTCAGTATTTTTAGAATACAAAACATATTCGCAAGGACATGATAAGGTTGAATAGATTAAGTTCATAGTTACACTCCATAGACTCTAGTAACAGCAGTAGGTCGTTTAAGAACAACGCCCGCAGTTGCATTTGAATAATCTTCTAAAAATGATTTACTTTTCTTCTCAATACCTAAAGCGAATAGTTTTGCTGGGACATATTGATCAAATACTCTAAGATTATCTGTTGAATATTCATCTGATACAGATTCAGCATATAAATAGGCTATATCTTCACTTAAGTAAGCGCCGTTAAACTCAGGCGCAAACTCAACTCTTAATCTTGGGAAATTTTCTTTCATCCATTGCAGAACAGTTATTCCATAATCTGTCATTTTTGAAGATAAATATTGATAAGCTGTTTGAGATACACCCAAAATACAAGGCGTTTCTCTAACATTTACATGTCCGCCAGATTGAGTAAATACGGTATTAGCCATTAATGTAATATCGTATTGAATTTCCTGAAAGGTTTTTGTAGACCATTGAGTATGACCGCTGACTCCGTTTGGAAGGTTATAATAGGCCGGTAAATCTGGATCATTTAAAATTCCATAGGTATTACCTAATCCAACGTTAAACCCATAAAATCCTACAAAATTTCTAATTATTTCAAGCGCTTTAATGATCGCCTTTCGCTTTGCTTCAGCGGTATTGATTCTAAACTCTGACGCAACCTGTTCTTCTAATATGCCAACTTCTAACCCGTGTTCAAAACGAACTATCTGTCTAAAATAGATTTGAGTTTGTAAATCAGATAAAGGAATATTACCAAAATCGCTATAGGTTGTAACATTAGAATCTAACTCTAGCTCTGTAAACACAACTTTAGAATCATGCCACTTTGCGGCTTGTGTAAATCCGACAAGTTTGTCGATCGTTAATACACGAGTTAAATAATAGATGATACCTGGCGCCCAATATTGTAAAAATTGATCAGGCGTAATAGGCGAAGCAGATATCTGGGCATCGGTTAAACTATCCATTCCGTAATGCATAGAATGGGTAGGATGATCATAAGATTTTATGTAATTCATCGTTTCTCTGCTAAAACGAGAAAAATTCTTAGAATCAATACCGATACTATTGAGAAATTCATTCTTTCTAAAAAAATTAAGATTTTTATTGTTAATCTTCTCTTTTAAAACCCTACTTGTAAAAGATTGTCTATTTTCTGCATTATCAAGAGCCCTTAGGACAGAAGGACTAAAATAAGTATTATTTTTAGTGTTTATATCCTGTTGTGTAAGTATCATTTTTTATTGCCTCTTAAGATTGATATTTATTAATTTCAATTACACATAAATTGCCAGCTGATGGCTCATACTTACTTATAAAGGCTTTCGCATAAGTCGTACCAAGAGGAGGAGTTGTATTTTTAGTAATAGCACTTAGCGCGCCTGTTGTATTATCAAATACAACCCAATCGCCCTCGCTGTTAACATTTAAAACAGTGGCGTAAATCCTTCCCATTGTACAAAATGCTGCTTGGACTCCGTTTGGTAATATTAATGTGTTGGCAAGCGGATTTCCGGAAACACCCAATAAAGGATGCTCCTTTGGACTTACCATGATTCCAGCAAAATCGTTAAGTCCTCCCGCTTGAACCGTTTGAGTTCCGTCATCGGAAGGATTTCCCGTAAAAGTAAATGCTCTTCCAAACAGATTTGATAAGGGATTAGGGGTATTGATCGTATAGCTATCTACTTTTCTTGGTGTATTATCATAAAAATCGCCTATTACACCATTAGGCATGAAAATTGGTACACTTGTTTGCGGCATGGTCAACTCCTAAGATTTTAAAAAATCTAATGCAGATTTATCATTACTAATTGCTTTTCTTGAATCCATGCTATACACAACAGATCGAGCCCCTTTTAGATAAGCCTCTACTAATGTTTCTTTTTTAGGAACTGAGCTAATTCCTAATTTTTTCAATGCGTAATCACATACTTGATCTAATGTTTTATCTGAATGATCAAAAGAGCCTATGTGATAACTTAAGCGTTGAACCAGTTCATTTTTCTTATTAACTTGCTTTACGTAATCAGACATATCAAAAGCTCGTTTTTTCTTAAGATGACTCATCTCTTTTTGAAGTATTTTGATTTTTTGATCCATTGATCTCGATCCTTCTTTTTTCATCTCCTCGTCCTTCATCTCTTCGTCAGATACGGTTACCTCTTCATCTTTATTATCTAATAAAGACTCTTCTTCAGCTTCTTCACCTTCTTTACCTTCTTTTTGAAGACATTCTTCTAGTTTTTTTGCAATTACCTCTAGCGCTTCTTTTATTTCAGCCAGTTCAGATTTTTTTTCAGTTGGCTCTTCCTCGTCCTTCATTTCCTCGTCCTTCATCTCTTCGTCCTTCATTTCCTCATCTTCCATTTCCTCGTCCTTCATCTTTTCTTTTATCTCTTCTGGCATTTTTAACTCCGCTGAATCAAACATAAAAACTTTTTTAGAAATACTTTTGTGATCAAAAATAGCAACATCTGAACCACAACGTCCTTCTTCAACAAGGGCTATATGATTGCCTCTTATGTCTTTTTGTATCATATCATACTTTATACCATTGTAAATACCATTTATTGATTCATAATTACATCTGTAGCCTACGGAAATATCGCGTTTACCACTTTTTATATCTTCAATAGACCTATCCGAATAAACATAAATATCCCCTTTTAAATAACCATTTTCAAAGTGAATATTTTTAACTGCGCCCTCAATCCCTTTATTTTCAGCAGGAATACCGTCTTTGCCCAGTAATAAATTAGGATGTTCATTGATGAAGGGCTTCATCTCAAAAGATTCTATGCACTCTTGGTTGTTAAGCTCTTCTTGAGGGCGATAAATGTAATAGATTTGATCAGGATTTAAATTCATTCTCTGACCGTTTGCAAAAAAAGAATTTCCGTCATCGATACTCCTTCCTAAATATTCAAATACACCCACTTTTGACAAGTTAGTATTTTTTATTTCAAGAAATCCGTTTTCATCTTCATTTTGATGTGTTTCCATTTTGAAAACAGTTGATTCTTCATCTTCTACCTTACTATATGCAATGGCTTCAGCTTGTTTAGCGGGATAACCTGACCCAACTAACTCTTCTATGTTTCTTTTTATATTTTTCTTACCTTCTAATAATGGCATATCTCTTCCTCAATCAATCTTTATGTCTAGAATGGGTGTCATGGTACATTTGCAATTTATAGCTGTTCCAGGAATTCCTTGGTCATCGGTTGGAACATGCAAGTCAATTTGCTCTTGTATAATATTCTCAAATGTAAATATTTCGCCGCTTATTTTTTGATGGCTCTTTCTGGGCTTTTTACCCCCTCCGCTATGAATCCATTTAAATTTTTTTATTTTTGCATCTTTCATTCTCGATTCATTTAACATGTTATAAGCCTTCCTTGTTTGATCTAATGCTAAATTTTTGGCGCGCCTTTCACTTATTTCCTCATATTTTGAAAAATAAGGCGTTAATTCTTTTAATCCTTCACCGCTTATAATTGACCTCATCACAGAGCCTTGTATATCATTCATATATTGCTTAGGAATAGATTTTATTAAATCAGCATTTATCTGGGTAATGGCTTTCATTTTTTCAGCTAAGTCTGCCCCCATTCTTCCAATTGAAAAAGGTATTTTTTCCATTTCCATAGATTTTATGCTGCTTTTAACAGTGTAATAGCTGTATTTATTTACATCTCTAAGCATCCTATGGAATAAATCCATTCCTTTAGTATTGAAAATATTTTGCAATATTATCTCTATCTCATTAAATAACATCCGTGCTTGGCTTCCAATGGTGTCATCCATGGCAAAATACGCTTTTGAAAAGCCCTTATTATAAAGAGACAGCACTCGTTTTCTGGTATAGATAGACATTTTTTTTATCAGTCTAGCCAATCCCCTTTTAAATTCGTTCTCAATTGAGATGTTATAACGGAGCTCCTTACCGGTTACCTGAATTTTCTCCTTCATTTGAGATTTCGATTTCGCTATTTTCTTCATCAGGTAATTCCTCTTCAATTTCTTCCAATTCTAAGCCGTTATAACCACTATCTTTATCTGAAATAATTTTTCTTTGTATATCAGACGCTGAAATAACACCCATTTCATGGTAAATTTGATCAGCCTGTGCTTTTTTCAGGTTTATATCGGCTTTTTCTATATCGGTCGAGCTATCAACGGGCTTAAATACAATATCGAAATTAAAAGGCTTTATGTTAAATTTTGGCAATATTTCTGATCTGATCAATATTTGATAATGTCTTTCGAGAAACTTAACTAAATGCGTTTCTTGTATGCTTTCCAGTGTTTCATGATAGTTTGATTCTTCATATTTTCCCGACGAATGAAATCCTTTAGGCGAAACACCCAATAATTTTGTTGCAGGCATTCCAGAAACGGCTGCGACTAATTGGTACTCTGTCATGATGATATTGTCTAAATCACCTAAAGAAGTATCTATTCTTTGCATTTCTTCATTTGTATCTATAAGCTTTAGAGAATAATTGTTCCTGTATTTTGTATAAAAATTAATTCTTTTTTCAGCTTCAGCTTGATTCGCTACAAATTCTCCTAAATTTGTTTTGAGTACATCTTGCCTTTTTGTAACCGCTAGGTTTGGTGCTTCATTTGCTATTCTTTCACCTCCATACACTCTTTCAAATATTTTTTGAGTTAATGGTATGCCTCCATAAAAATAAGTAGGTTTCAAATAATCAGAAACACTTGAATTAATCATGACAACAAAGTGTGAATGATGAATTAATCTTCCCATAGCCATCCAATGCGTTGGTTTATAAAAACGCATTTTTGTTGGGTCAACTAAAGCCATTTCATCCAATTCTGGAACCATCCAATAAGGGTCTATTTGTCTAATTCCTTTATAACTTTTAGGTCTAACAGAATCTAAATTAAAAGGCTTTTCGAGAAACTCCCTCCTTTCATCTTCTTGCATATCAAATTCAAATAATGCATGTCTAACTCCAAATGTTCTCCCCTTATGAACAAATTCAATGGCATTATTTTTCAAATCAAATTTCTTATCATATTTCCTCATTGCATCTATTAATTCAGGAGGAATATAAGTGCCGTCATTAACTGTAATCTCATAATCATTACGCATCGCATCCTCAGCAGGAACTGCACATGCTTTATCAATCAACCAGTTCTGAGCTAATATTGAGCAATTTTGATACCCTATAAATCCTTGGTTAGCCAAAAATCCATAGATAGAAGCAGGTAAAGATTCATTATTTGCCTGAAATGATGCTTTGATATTTTCATAATCTTCTACGGAATCCATTGCGAACTTACTTTTATTTACTACGCGAAAATCATCAAATGCGCTTCTCTGAAAATTCCTTTTATAGACTTCTTCAAAAAAATCACTGTTATCATCATTGTGATAATATTGATTCTTTATTGAATATTTCTCTTCCTTTTTAATTTCTTCTTTTTTGCAATATCCAAAATAATTTAATAGCTCTTTTATCATCTAATCATTCCCCATATTCCAGTTTTTGGAACAAAACACATCATCAAAGAATCGGCTAAATTAGGTGATTTAGAACCCTCTGGACTTTTATCAATTAAAACTTTACCGCTTGAATTGGTTGAAAAAGTAGGCTGAGAAAGCTCTACTGTTAATTGATTTATTTCTTTTATTTCACTACTTATAGAGATAAGATCATCTGGATTAAAGTCTGATTTTTCTGTTACAGCTCTATAAGTTTTTAGAAATTTTAGCCTTAAATTCCACCAGCTTTGCGCTTTAAGATTGGCGAAAAAATCCTCATTATTGATTCCATTAACCATTTGCGATCTTGGCGAAATAACCGAAGAGGAGCCTATAAATGGGTCGAATGCTATTTTTTTGCTTCTCTTTTCGTTAATTATTCTCGCATCACCCCTCACGCCTGCGCCTATAGGGGAAGAATCATAAATAACCTTTTCGCATTCGTTTAAATCAGCTATCGTGAAAGTTTTTGCAACACTTCCAAAAACATCGTTACCCTTACCGCTCCATGATTCGACATGTTTAATTAATATTCCATGTCTAACGCATACTGCATTAAGGTCTTTTCCTTCATCTGCTATATCGAATCCTATTAGCTTAATGCCTGTAATGTCTATATTTAGTTTTTTGTGCGCATCAATAGAAGCTTGAACCCAAGCAGAAGGTATCAAAATACCTTGCGTAGAGGCGTTATAATCAATATCTAATTCTTGGGCAATGATAACAGGATCAATGAGTATATCTTTTTGTTTTTGATACCATTCTTCACTTTTACGTAGATCATCTCGCCAATGAAAGGTAAAAACTGGTATTTTCCCGCTATGCCTCCTTTGCGCAAAGACATTATTCATTCCATTGGGTGTTGAAATTTCAATTCGGCAAGGTGTCGTTTGAGAGAGCGCTGCATCTACTTTTTCATAATGATCAATAAATGCTGCTTCATCAACAAAGTAAAAGCTTGATCTTGCGCCTCGTCCTATATTGTAACCGCTTTCGCCCTCAAAATATGATCCATTGTTAAATTGAATTAAATTTTCTTTAGCGTGCGTTCTTTCCGACCACTCGCCCGTAAATTCCTTAGGTAATAACTCAGTGAAAAAGATAGCTTTTGTAAACAATGCCTTTGGAGAGCCTTTCATCGAAATGAGCTCTTGTTTTCTAGAGCCAAAGCCAGCAACAATTCCTGAATTGAATAAACAAACTGTTGCGGCTGTTGCAATCATTAGCCAGCTTAACCCTACTTCTCTTGTTTTTTCTGTAATCCAATTTTCTTGATTTTTCCAATAAGTTAAAAAATCTCGAATCCATTCTTCTTGCTTAGGCATTAAAATGAATGGTAATATTGCAGGTAATCCTTTTTCAGGATTTCTTGGGTCAAATGTGCAACCCCAATCTGTAATAAATTGAGCTGGATTTTCTCTATAGAATACTTTAAGGCTTTTTAAAATGCTTGGATTTTTTCTTATTTTCTTAAGTCTATCTAATCGCCATTTAATAATGCTTGTGTAGTCTGGATTTTTAAAGTCGAATTCAAGAAAATGCATTAAATTTACATCCTAAAATAAAATTTATTCACTAAATAATATCCTTCTACGCTTTTTGATATTATGCAATATTTTATAAGCTCTTCTATGATTAATAAAGAGGTAAAATCATCTACACCCTCTTTCTGCATGATATGAAGCAAATCAATAACTCTAAAAGAATTATCTATTCTGAAGAGAACTAAACAACTGATTGCATTAAGAGCTATTCTTAAAGCCTTGTTTTTCTTAAGGCTCCTGTTTATCTCATCTTTCAAAGTAATAGAAAATAAAGAAAAAAGTAATACTATTATTAATTTCATTAGCGGTCATATTTTGGGTTTATTTTATTACCAAAATGATCTGATTCATACTTTTCAGAAAACATTTTATTTATTGATGCATTAACTGATTTATTAATCAAATCTGTAATACTCTTCTCATCAAATGAGTTTTTCATCAGTGATTTCACGTAAGAAGCGCCCCAATAAAAGCTAATCATCATTATTAAAGCGCCTGCTACTAGATTTAATAAATTGGCTAATACGGGCAATTCATCTTTGTTGATTCCGTCTGCGAAAACCAATGCGCCAATACACAAAAATACTATTAAAAATACTCCTATCACTAAAATCATTTTAATTTTATTGTCAACAGGGCTTTTGTTAATATTTTCTGAATTAAAGCGCGAGCTTATTCGGTCTTGCACTTCAGAATCAATTATTTTTTCTTCATGTCTATTTTCTTCCTGAGTGGTCTTTAAGCATAATTCTCTCAAAGCTAGATTATTTTGCATTTCGCCTAAAATTAATTCTTGAGCTTTCTTTGGGTCTCCTTTAATAGCATCCATTATTTTCTCAGGCGACGCTTCTACGCCAAATAAGCTAGAAAAAACACTTCCTACTGCGCCTGCTGCGCCCAATGGAGAGCTTAATGCTCCAGCAGCAAGGGGGGCGTATTTAACTATAGCATTTCCAATATCTGACCAGTTCACTTTTTATCATTTACCCTTATAATACCTATAAATCAATTTATAAGCATTTTAAATCAAATGGACATAGTCACGCAACAAGAACGAGATTTATTCAATAAATTCTTTAAAGAATTAAATCAACATTTAGTAAAAATAGAAAAAAACAATGAAATTAACTCAGAGGATATTCGAGAGTTAAAGGTAGAGGTTCGTGTTTTAAGTAAAATAATAAATGATAAACGATTAGATCAATTGAATTCTCATCCTATTAATTCAATTTTAAATTTTATAGCGAAACACAAGGCTATTGCTTCACTTGTTTGCTTTGCTTTTATTGCATTTGTCTTTGAATCTATCATTACCCGATTTTTTCATCTATTTAAGTGATTAATTAAGCAATCAAGTAATCCTTGACTACTGAACTGTCAAGTAATCCTTGACTATTGAACTATTGAACTGTTGCAATATTCGCAACAGTTTGGACAATGTCTAATTCCCATCCATTCGCAATCAGAATTACAATCAGAGCGATTACCCCAATAATTAGGACATAGTATAGTCATAATCAATATATCTCAAAATGCACTAAATCATTAAAATTATTATACTTAACATGGGTGTCATCGCTCCAATTTCCGCCCCATTTTATAGAATTCCTTATTTTTCCTTGCGCTTTTAGCAAAGCAGCCATTCCTTTTACAAAACCTGCGAAATAGTAAAAACGCTTTGAGTCTTCAAAATCTATAGGATAGGGATAAACATCAACAGCCTTTGAAGGAAAGGTATTATGATTACCCTTTGGAAAAGGAAGCTGACTTTTACCTTCTTCAAAGGCTTTATTTTGATCCTTTTCGTTTCGATAGCCTTCTACTACTGAGCAATCAAAATATTTGATAACTTCTTTAAATAATATTTGCAAATCAATATCACAGGTTTGCAATTGTTTAATTGATTTTTCACTGAATTTTGGCATATGTTATCCTTATATATTAGATGGTTAAAAAATGTAACCATCTTAATTTAATTAAGATTTTTTCAACTTAATCCCAATAAAGCCCATATCTCATCTGTTGTCTGAGTAGTCATATATTGAGCACCGTCAGTACAGAATATCATCGTATTAATTGTATAATTTTCTGTCTGGATAAATGTAGAAGTAAAGTAAGAAATCAAATTTACATTGATCCAAAATGTGAAAGGAGTGTAAACAGGTGTTTGTTGCTGAAAAGTACTTAAAAATCCTGTCAGCTCAATAGAGGATTCACTTGAAGTTTGAGCGCTATCTATTGCCGCCAACGCATCTGAATAACTCGTTAATGAGTTTAAAAACATGGGAGCAGATTGATAACCGCTCTGAGCTTTAATAGCCGTTGTTTGTCCTAATATAGACAATAAAGGCGATTTATCAGGTTCATTTGCTATTAATTTAATAGCAGCCGTATTGATGCACATATTAGAGCCTGAAACGCTTTGAATTATACAGAAATTAGTCATTATTTACCCCGAAATTTGATATTATTTTAAATTTATAAGTGAAATTAATCATTATTCTATGCCTAATTTATAATTAACTGGTGTAAAATCAGCAGAAATTGAAGCTGTTCCAGCAGAAGCATAAGCAAATAAGCTAGCCCCATTCGGAACATTTACCCAAGCCCAACATGATAATTGCGCAATTTGCCCAGCAGCCAAACCATAATATTGCGTAGAATTCATTATTGATAAACCATTTAAATAAATATAGATTGATATATTTTGATTTCGATTAGCCGCCGTGCCTGCTATAGAGTAATCTAATGTAAATCTTGCTAAAACGTTTAATGTATAGCCTGTATTATTTTGGAATTGATTGTTCGCTGGCATGCTCCAGCCATTAGCATTTAATAATGTAGTAGGATTAGAAAAGGGTGTTGGAGTTGTGCCAACATTATAGGCAGTTGAGCCTCCTGATAAATAAATCATTCCTCTTGGTCTATCAGAATAGATAGTAGCACCTGCATTGGCTCCTATAACTGCCTGCGAAGGATCAAATCTTAAAAACTCTGTAGAAGCTGTTGGGGATGTTGCATATTCTGCGGTTATAGCGTTGGTATTATTAGGTATACCCAAAACCATTGCGCTAGTTTTAACCCCAATCCTATGCGCTTGAAGTGTATTATCACCGCCCCATAAAGCTACTTTAGAAGGGTTATTATTGCTATCAAATGTAATGACGCCAGAAGTTTGGGGAACAGAACCGTTAACGCCTATTGAACCATTAGTTATCCGCGCTAATTCTTGTTTTGCTGTTGGGCTTGTAGCGCCAAAAACAATAAATGAATCACCGCTTACGCTAGGCATCTGTACAAATGTTTGACCCGAAGCAGTTCCGAATCCTTTTATTTGATATGCATTATAAGTTCCTGAGTTATAGGTATTAAAAACAATTAAATCTTGCTTTTCCCCATAATAAAATTGAATCGATCCGTTAACGAAAGTAGAAAAAGGAGGCGTTCCGCCTATTGCTATTCTACCTAAATTAGGATTTACGCCCCCTACATATAATATACTCGAAGCGCTATCGTATTGATGATAGTTGGAGCCGGTAATATTCGATCCGTTTCCGAAAGCAACTTGACCGTTTGAAATACTTCCTCCAATTCCAGCGCTTCCATTGGCAGCGGCTGTAACCCTTCCTTTTGCATCTACTGTAATATTAGAATTTGTATAATTTCCTGCTGAAACTCCGCTTGCTGCTAGCGAAGCAGCTAAAGAACCTGAAGAAGTAGTAACATCGCCTGTTAAAGCTGGGAATTGAGAAGCTTGCAATGTTCCAGAAGCTTGACTTGTTAAATTAACGCTTCCAGCTATTTGATTAAAATTATAATCATTTGCTTGAGCCACAACTGCGCCCGTTCTTCCAAAAACAGAGCTAACAGGAGCGCTTGGGAAAACAATAGGTGTATTAGTAGCGGCTGTAACCCTTCCTTTTGCGTCCAAAGTAACAGTAGGAACATTCGTAGAATTTCCGTAATTACCCGTATTAGAATTAACACTTGCTAATGTTACTGGAACATTAGATGAACCAGACCCTGTCGCATCGCCCGTTAAAGAAATGGTTTGATCACCTGTGTTAGTTCCTGACAAATTAGAACCTACAACAGTTCCGCTTGATGTAACACTAGAAGGTGCAATATCACCCAAAGCAATTTCAAGATTTGGTGTTGTGTTAGGATTTGTAACGGTTCCTATTACGCCATTTGCATTAGTGAAAGAAAAAGAAGAAACATCACCCTCGCTAATATCAGCAACTTCCCATGTTCCGCCGCTTAATGTGTTATCGATTAATCTTAAGTTTATTTGAGACCCATATGCCAACGTAGTTATTAAAGCACCTTGTACAGCAGTAAAAATTTGTATTCCTTTAGTAGGATCAACTGAAGTGTTTCTGATTGATATTACCTTTCCAACCTGCAAACTATTTAATTGATCTACTCTGGGAAGAGTAATTATTCTTGAAGTAATAAGCGTTGTAATAAAAGTCGCTTCTACTAAATCAGGAACAGGGTTTGTTAAAATAATAGGCGAAGTTTGAGAAGAATAGCTTTGAACGCCTGTAGGTAACCCTATGTTTCCTGTCGAAGCAATTCTATCGTCTACATCACTTAAATTATTATTAGCTAAAAGAGGAACGCCTATCAAATTAGTAATATCACTTCCAGAAACTAATTGATAACCTATTATTCTTCCTTCTTCATCATTTGCTATCTTCAAAAAAGATAAAGAATTTGAAGCAACTATTTCAGGCATATCAACTGTAACAGTTCCTCCAGGAGGCAATACATTACCATTCATCACGTCTAACGTAGAAGAATCGATATTAATAAATTGCAGGCTAGTATTTGGAAATGCGATCCTTTGCCATGTTGAAGTTCCAAAGATAATCCAATCTCCCGCATTCCATGTAGAATTACCGTCTATAGTAGTTGTTCCAGAAACAGAAACTATATAAAAATCACCTGTAGTGCCAACTCCTGATGTAATAGTAGGCGTGTTTGTTGAAGCGTTCCAAAGTCCTAAATACCTTAATCCACCCGATAAAGTTCCTAGCGCGCTATCAATTCCTGATAAATGAGATAATAATTTATTATCCATTACCATATAATTAGAAGGCGTATAGTTTGCGTTAATGTTGTTGCTTAATGTAACAAGGTTAATAATTCCTCCGTTAGGATTGGAGGGAGGACTTGTAGTACTTATGCTATCCAGATTGATAATAGAATTTTCACCGCTTGAAACAATATCTGTATAGCGAGACCCAATCAAATTAGTTGTTACTGGATTCCCCGCATTAATCTCTGTTTGTCCGAATATCCTTCCTTTGCACCCGACAATCAGATTATTATTAGCTACTGATGGGAAATTTCTTTCTTGCACAATAAAGTCAAAATGAGAAACATTCGAGCAATTTACATTAAAGTCTTGAACAGTAATATCAGATGAACCGCCTAAATCAATATTATCAAGGTAAGCGATTTCGGTTCCTGTCCCTCTAAATGAAAATACCGTATTTGCGCTTACTGCGAAGTAATATTTTAAATTATTAAAATTAAATATAGTAAAATTACCCGTTAGCAGGGATGTATCAATCAATAACTGTTGAGCATTAAAATAACCATTAAAAATACCACAGATAGCTTGTATTCCTCCAAATCCACTACTAGCACCTAAAACCTGTATGGGATTACCTGGAACAATATCTAAAAGCAATCCATTTAAATTAATTAAAATATTGGGCTTCAGATTTAAAGGCTGTCCGCTATCTTCATAAATTCGACCAAAGCACTGAATGGTATAAATTTTATCTAGTGACGCATCGGTTATAGTACTTAATGCATAGGTAATTGTTTTATAGGGATTTCCGTAGCTTCCGTTGGCTGAACTGCTGTCTGAGCCAAAGAGATAAGAAACCCATATATTAGTATAAACATGCTCAACAGGAATAAGTCCTGTTAATGCATTGTCAATACCAACAAGATTATCAAATACTCTTTGAGATGCGGTTGTATAATTTATAGGCGTATAAGGATGAATCATGCCTTTTGTTTGCCCTAGAATGGTGAAATTATTATCTAGAGTAGGCGTTTGAGAACCTAACGTTATTAGATTTGGATCGCTTAATAATCGATCTGTTTCGACCTGAGAATTACCGGAAACGCTTAATGTGCCGTAATTTGTGTTGTAAAGATATAGATATTGAACCGTTGTAACAGATGACACCGAAACAGTTGGTTTATTTCTAGGGTTAGATATAGTCGTATAAGATGCGTAAGTAGTATTTCCACTATTCGAGGAATTAACCGATTCAAAATCTGAATCTATAATGTCTAAATTAATATCTTGAGAAGTAATAACAGGCTTCCCAACGACATTATTTAATGAAACATATTGCTGCCCATTTCCTGTTATCGTAATGTTGAGCTGTCCTGTTGTTGTGATGATGTTTAAATTATCAAAATAAATTTTTGAATTAATAGCATTAATCGCATTAAAATTGAGAAAGAAATCGCTTGAGGCTGAAATTATAGTTCCGTTAGCAATGTAGCAAATTCCGCCTGAAAGCCAGCTATTATCTATATAAAGGTTACCAACATTTAATGTCCCATTATTTAAGTCTATAAAGATATTAGGCTTTAAATCGATAGAAGATTCATTAAAATTACCGAATGCATTGATTAAATAAAATTTAGAAGGACTATTATCTGTAATAGAATCTAAAGCTTGAGAGATTGTTGCGTAAGGCGCTTCAATCGTTCCGTTTCCAGTTGTGTCGTTACCTCCTGTGCTTCTTACTTCTATGACAGTAGTAGAAGGAAACAAGCTACTTCCTTGAGCAATTCTTTGCCACGCTGCCCCATTAAATAAAGCCCAATCTCCTATATTCCACGTTGTAACGCCGTCTAAATTAGTATTTCCTGCAACGCTTACAATATATAAATCACCGCCATTACCTATCCCAGATTGCAAAGTAGGTGTATTGGTCGAGGCGTTCCATGTACCTTTATAATTAAGAGGATTTTGAGCCCCTGTTTCAACTTTAAATATTTTTAGGTATTTTAAAAACTCTGCTGCTGTTGTCATTGCTTAATCCAATTGGATGAACCTACTAAATTACTTCCTGAATAAGTAAAAGTTTGTATATAGGTATTTCCCCTATAAATAACTGTAATAGTCGTTAAATTTCCGCTTCCGTCATAACCATATTCAGCAGGCAAACTTGCAATATCAAGCTGAACGCCGTCAGAACCTGTTACATATTCAGCCATTCATCACCTCATAAAATCTTTATAAATATTCGTTGCTTCATTGGGATTGACAGGAATATTACCTGTATCAATTTCTTTTAAAATGGGCTTATTTTGTTCTATGCTTTGCTTCATTAGCTCTAATTTCTTTTCTTCTATTTTTAATCGTTTCCTTCTTTCATATTCCATGTATTTACCACGTGTTTTGAGAAGGAAAATCTGAGCCGTTGTGTCGCCTTCTTCTACAGCTTTTTTGTAAATTGCATTAGAGATAGCTTTTACTACAGCGATTCGCCCTCTTTTTATTGCTGATACCAATTCGGGATCGTTATGACGGCGTTTTCTAAATCCGTCTGGAGTCATTCCTATTGATTCACCCATTTCAGCATAAGTAAGTCCGCACCTAGAAAGCTCCTCAATTTCTTTGTAATTTATCGGAGTGTCAGGTCTTCCTACTTTTTGTAAATCTTCAGGGTTCTTTGGTTTAGTCATAGAATTTAAATAAATTAAAGAATAGTTTACCTAAACCTATGCAGTAATGCAATAATTAAGTTAATAGTTAGGAAATTAAGAAGGGAAAAATGAGGGGAAGGGGAAAATTGGGAAAAATGAGGGGGTGAATAATTTTCGTTATGACGGCGTTTTCTAAATCCGTTATGATTCAAACAAATCGCCCTTCCTTTCGTCAACAATAATAATTGTGCTAGCTAGGTTCGACACCATTAATAATTGATTAAATAGAAAGGAATATGGCGAGGAAGAGAGAAAAACAGCTTACTCCCCTCCTCTATCTTTCCTCTATTATATTAATACATTTCTAAGAAAATATCAACTAAAAAATAAGAACGACCTTTATTACTGAGCTGGTATATTGGCTAGCATATACTTATAAAATCTTTTAATCGATTCATCACATAAAATATCTCTTAAAGCTCTCAAAACATCATAACTTCTAGAATCATCAGCATATTTAATCAAATCATAGTAATGTTCAAAAAGCTTTTCCGGTAAATTAATTTTTTCCATTCCGTCTATATTATAGAATATATCAGGCTTAATACGATAAAGTATTTTTAAGACATCTTTAACTCTATTATCAGAGATAGCCTCAGCTAATAAATCTTTTAAGTCTTTTCTTTTGTAATCTTTTAAATAAACGATATTATCTTTCATTTTTTTACGTCCTCTATCAATTTATATTGATACATCTAAGCTCTTTTCCCTCTATTATTGTATAGGTTCCGTCCTTTATTACATGCTTTATAAGCCGCAAAATAAGCTCTTTATTTTGTTCTTTTATCCATACACGAAGATTGATATAACCTTGCTCACGCATTTTTTCTCTAAATATGCGCTGTCTTAACCTTGCGTTACTTTTAGATTCTTTTTTCATAAAAAAGCTCTCCATTTCTTGTAAAGTATAAAAGTTGACATGTCTTTTTCATCGAATTTTTCTTTATATTTTCTTATTTTTTCAAGGTTTTCTCTTTGTTTAGCAGCGATTAATCCTAACTCTCTTTCTTTTGGATCAGTAATTAATATTTTTTTCATATCTCTAATTAAATGACGTCTTAAACGAATAATTTTATCTAATTTTCCTTCTTTTTTAATGGTCATTTTTAACTCCTTAAAAATTTATGAATCATCATTAACTTATGAAACAATTCTATCCGTTACGCGTAACGATGTCAAGATTTTTATTCATAAGCTTTTATCTGTTCATTCGTAAGCAAATGACCGTGCTCATGAATATTTCCTAATACTTCAAAAGAAATGTTATGCGAATCATTAGCTTGAAATAATTTATAATCTTCCGCCATCTGAATTAACTCCCCATTACTAAAAAATCCTTCTTCTTTCAAGTAATCAACTCTATAACCTCCGAATTCTGGGTTATACCTAACAATTCCAACAGCTTCTGTATCAATTTCTTTCAAACATTCATAATCTTCAAAATATTCCTCTGTAACTTTAATAACAATACGCTTGTAAATTTTTACGATAAAATCGGTGTAAATCTCTACGCCGTTCTTATCTTTTATGCCTGTGCTCACCATAGGTATAAGCCTAGACACTCTACCTGTATTCTTAATCCAGCCCTCAGACCAAAAAATTATAGTCTGAGTGCCGTCATAATAATCTGAATATCCCACTAATCCTTTGTTAGCCTTCAATAAACCAAATCCGTTAATCATTTTTTTATTGTCTGGATCATAGACTATTAATTTAAGTTGTTTCATGTTTATCCCTCTAATTGTAAAAATGAAGTGAATCATGAAGTGAATAAAGCGAATCTATTTTTTTATCCGAATAAACTTCCTCTTTCGATAATATCTCATGAAGTTCATCTACTAATCCCTTAACTTTTGAATCATAGATAGGTAATTTAACTAATTCTTTTAGCAAAACACTCTTTCTATTTTCAACCTTTCCCATTTTTTCCATTCTTATGGCTCTTAGCGCATCATTAAAGTGCCTTACAATTATCTTAATTTCATCGCTATCCAATTCGGTCAATTCTTCAAATATTTTAGCTAATTTTAATACTATATTGCTTACTTTTATTTGTTGAAACATACTCATATTTTAATACCTCAAAATTTAAATTACATAATTAAAAGCTTGTTCTTTATATAGCCTACCGCTCGCTATTTCTTTTCCTGTTTCTACCATGAAATTAATCTCGTTTTCGCCTATCTGTTCTTTTGATTCAAAACTAAAATAGTTAAGTATTTTTTCCTCGCTGATTCCCATTGATTCAAACATTTCTAAAATGGATGATAAATTAGGTTCTTTTTTTTCTTCAGAATGGGTTTTATTCAAAATTTCTTCTAAAACAGACTCTTTATTAGATTCTGTAGAAATTAAGAAAGCTTTTTCCAAAGATAAATGACCCTCATTAATATTAGTGCCTATTCCTATCATCTCCTCAATTTGATTGATATTGACTTGTTCAATGCTTTTTATTGAAAAATAGTTAAATATTTTATTTTGATCAATTCCCATTTTACTAAAACGATCTATTAAATTTTTTGCTTTATTAATTATTCGTTCATGTGAAATTACAGGATTAGATTTGTCTTTTGTTATGGAAAAATTAAGTGCTTTTTTATAAAGTATATCAATAAATGAGCGGGGAATAATGCTAAATATTGCATTGCGAAGGGCTATTGATGAAGCTGCGTTACCTGTTACAGTTTGCATATCTTGAGAATAAGTTTTCCCATTTTTTGTTAAAATACTTCTTTTAACTTGTTTAGCTATTTTTATGTTTTTTTCTAAATCCCAAGCAACCCCCTCTGCTGTAATCATCTTCCCGTCATTTTCAACAATGCGCGTCGCTGCATGAATATTTCCCCAGCACGCTGCTGCTATTTCCGCTAATCTAACAGACGCTCCTTTTATGTGATTCTTATTTCCGTCTTGACTGCTTCGCTCAAGGGAATAAATGCATGATTCAGCAGTTTGCTCATCGAGCGTTACTAATTCCTCTGCATCTTTTATAAATTGCGTAATACTTCTCGGATAAGCTTTAGCGGTATTAATTTGCTTGTCTAATTCAAGCCCAATGGCTGAATCAATTATTGCTATTTCAGACACAATAAACCTCTCTTAAGTTGTTTAAATAATCACGATTGTTAAGTAAATAAGGCGGCATTTTTGCTATTCTTATTTTATGGGTATCGGCTTTCCATAGATCAGACTCAAAACACTTTTTTAATGCTTTTAAGGTGGTTTTATACTCTTCTCTACCCTTTTCTATGGTTTCTGAGTCCATTTCATAGACATACGCATTGAAAGGCTCTTCGGTTTGAACTACAAAGAAAACATAGCAATCTATATTTCTTATAGAATCAATTTGCATAGCAGCCTGTATGTGATACCCGTATTCTTCAATTGAGTACTGAAAACTAGAAATATTGCTGATAGTTTTTAAATCACAAACAATCCTCAATTTCGGGTTAAAAATATCAGGTTTAGCTTTGCAAAAAATTTTAGTTTCTTCATCTTCCCAAAAAACACAACACTCAAATAAAGCGTCTTGGGTTAATTTTTTGAACATAGGATGAACCATAACGTTTGAACTAATTAGCATCGCTTTATCGAGTTCATCTTGATCAACTATGATTAGCCCTTTATTTTCCATTTCCTTAATTACTTCCGATTGTTCTTTTCCTTCCTTAGTTCGTCCATCCAATTTTTTTTTTATAAAATACTCCTGCTCAAATTTATCTTTTTCTAAGCATAGCGTGTGAACCAGTGAACCAAGATTAGTCTGTTTTGACTTGGTTGGTTCTATTGTTTTTTGTATATTTTTTAGATAAAAATACATAGGTGATTTTTTAAAATCATTGACCATACTTCGGCTTATCGCAGTATGAGCATGATAATCTTTATTGCTAATATCTTTTATAATTTCATTCATAATCTTTTTCCTCTATTTTTTTAGATTTCCTACGATTAGATGAGTCATAGCTTGAGTTCTTTTTTTTCTTTTGGTATCTACATCTACTATTAATACCAAAAAAATTATCTTCCTCTATTATTGGTTTAGCCATAACCTCTAAAAAGAACCTACTTCTTTGTTGTTCATCTAAAATATTATCAAGAATTCCCATTGATTGTCCCTCTCTCGACTAAATGTCTTATTTCTGTGTATTTTTTTAATGCTTCTTCAATGCTTAGCATTGTCAAAGATTCTTTTCTTTTTTTTGAACCTTCAATAAAACCTTCAAAAAAAGAATCAAATTCTTTTATTCCTGTTTTTTTAAGTCTTAATTCAAAATAATCGTTCATTGATCCCCCATTTTTATAACTCTGTCATGTATAAAATTTATACCCTTTATTTTATCCTTCAGTGAAGAAATTTTCTTATCTGCGAGTTTAAATGCATGCTTTTTAGCGAGCCCTAAATCTTCAAATACAAATTCTTCATCTATATAAGTGTGAAGAAGCCCTATTTTTAATATAAAAAATGTATCGCCTGCTCTTTTTAAAATTTCTTCACATACCTCGATTATACCCTTTGAGCAGGCATACTTAGTTATGTAGTATTTTTTCATGTTAATTTCCCATTTCCTTTAGTTTCTTCCTTATATATCTCAATCGTTTTTTTATGCATAGCTTTAAACGCCTTATCATTGTAACCCCATTGATTTACCGTAATTTTCACTCATTATTTCTATTTCTTTACTCATAATTTCAGAATCGATAATGGCATAGAGCGCCTCTATTGATATCGGTTTATTTGGTAAATTTTTAATAAACTCTTCAACTGATTCCGAAACACTCGATCTCTTTATGTTCAAAACAATAGTTTCATCATTCATATTAATCTCCTATTTTATTAGGTACTCTTTTAAATTTATAAAAATTTATTTGAATATTTGATTCAGATTCATTCTTATCGAAAATTACATCAACATGAAAAACCTTAAAAGGCTTTCTTTTTCGTAGATTACTTATCATTATCTCAGTAATAATAAAAAATAACTTTATGTCAAAGTAAGTAATTTTAATCTTATCCTCATTGGATTTAATTTCATTGATATATTCATCGAATATCTCCTTATCTATATGCATTTTCTCAACATGAAATAACTTCATGCTTTTTAGTTTTTTTGGAGCTAAAATAACACCTGTTTTGTTTTCAACAGTTTGTATAACATCATTTATATAAAACATAATTCCTCCTAGAATTAATTCTCGTCTTTAAAAAAACCAATTGGGTTTTTAATACCTTTTTTTCTAACTTCTAAATAATCAAGTGTCCCATATTTTTTTTTAATATCCTCCTCAAAAAAATTAAAATAATTTCCACTTATTAAAAAATTATATTCTTCACGATATTGAAAATCACATTGATGACAAAATAATTTATTTCTATCTGTTATTTCTCTACCACACCGAACTCCATTAACCCATGAAACACATCCTTTTTCTAATATTTTTTGAAATTCTTGTTCTTTTTCTTTAGCTTCAAAATATTCAATTTTTTCTTTCAAAACTGAAATTAAAATTTTCCCTCCCTTGTATTCCAAAATATAGTTTTTTACAGCTTTTTCGATAGCGATAAGGCTGTATTGATAAAATATTTTACAGCACATCTCAGTAAAATCTTTTCCCAATTCCTCGCGAACACCCACTCCTAAAACGTGAAGAAGTTCATTTATTTTTTTATTTTTATCAATATAAATTTCTACATCATTCATCTAACGAAACGCCTTTAACGAATAATTTTGCTTCCTCCTCAATTTTTTTATCCACCGCCAAGCGATCTTGCCTTAGTCTCTCCTCGCGAATATCTGCCCACGAAGGAGGCAAAGAAGATTTGATAGGCATCGTATTTTTTTTTAAAACATGGCGTTCATAGCGATTTAGATTTGTTTCGATGTTTATCATGATCGATTCAAGCTTGTACTGCCCGTTTTGGACGCACCAATCATTCGAGAAACACCCGAGTATGGCATTCAAACAATCCTGCAAAGCCAATTTTTCATCGCCTTTGTGGATTTTTTTTCGTTCGGTAAACGCCTCACATATTTTTTTCAATCGCAGTTTGTTTGCCTTCGTTCGGATTTCGATGTCAAGACCTTCAACCCCATCTCCCAATTTTCTTTTTTGTTCGGTATAATAGGCGAAAACCACTCTTTGCCACTCGGTGAAAGCATCCCTATTATTTTCGGGTTTAATCGAAGAATCGTTTTCTTGCCCTCTAACAGGCTCGTCAGAGCACTTTTCTAAGCCACCCGCCACTATCCCCTTACCTGACCCATTTTCTATCACTGTTGAGCTCGTATCAGCTTCACAGGTGGCATCAAAGAGCAGATATACATCCTCACTTTCTGTTTTTTGATCAAAATCAAAATTATCTTCCCCAAAAAAACGTTGTTCCTGCGCAGCAGGGGCAACAAGCGGAAGCGAAGCTGGAGCAAATAAAACACCGTCGTCATTTCCACCTTCGTTCGAGGTTCCCCCTGCACCCCCTCCTAGTATTTGTTTTTGTTGTTTGTTATTTGTTGTTTGTTGTATGTTGCATGTTGCATGTACATAGAACCCCTTCGAGACCCCTTCGAGACCCCTTCGAGACCCCTTCGAGACCCCTTCGGAAGGGGTCTCGAGATTTTCCGATAGGTATCGACTTTTTTCAAATCGATTATAATCTTCATGGTAATGAGAATGGTAATCTTCATGGTAAATTAAATGATTCATAATATTTTTATTCCTTTCTAAAAACCTATTTTTGAATGACAACTCTTCAGGTAGTTTTTTGAAAATTTTGAGGGCTGTCTTTAATTGATTGTCAGTTGGCTTTAAATTACCTATATCCTCTTCAGACCTATCGCATACCCATACATAACTGTTTTCTTCGTCATATTCACAAAACCCCACTTCACAAAGCGATTTAACTGTATCGATTACCTTATCTATAGAAATTCCTGTTTCATGAGAAAGAAGGGCTGCTGGCATTTTATATATACCTATTAAGTTGGAATAAGGAGAAGTCATCAAATAAAGCGAAATCGCAACGCATTCTGCGCTAATTTTAGTTATTTTCTTCCAAGTTTTTTTCTCGAAGAAATTACTGCTTATTTTTGAATAACTCATCGTTATTGCCTTGCATTAAAAATAATTGCGCATATATTTGCACAAACAATTGTATTTAGCAATAGCAAAATGAACAAATTTTTGTGGGAAAAAAGAATCACGACATGTGCTCTTTTTATCTTATGTCTTAATCTTTTGGCGTGAACATCTGCGATAATTTATCGCGCTTTCTTTGTATAATTTCTTACGTGTTTGTAAGATGACTCACATTTTTTAAAAATGTTAGAAATTTTAAGGCTTGATTTCTATTTATAGATGTTATAACATGATTACATACATCAAATAAATTTGAAGGTATTTATGGTTTTTATTCGATGAATAGTAATAAAAATGAGTTCATTTTACGATTAAAATCGATTCGCAAAAAAACTAAAATGAGCCAACGTGATTTCAGTAAGTTTTGCGGAGTAAAGGCTAATTTAATTAGTCAGTATGAATGCGGAAAAAGATACCCAAGTTCTTACAATTCGATAAAGATATGCAGAGCCGTCAATATATCGCGAGACTGGCTAATTGGAGGCTTAGGTTCTGATAATGATCCTTACGAAGGAAATGAATTAAAAAATGTGTCTTTCAAGACTTTTAGGGATGGTTCTATTCGTATTATGTATGACGCCTATCCTTGTAAAATACAGCTAGATTTAACGCCTTCCCAGAAAGAAAGATTGGTGAGTTTTATTGCTAATAAAGAGTATTAGAAATAAGAGAACAGGAAAAATTCATGATAATTAATAAAGAGTTTTTTTTAGATTGTGAAGACAGCTTCTGCGGCGGAGGCTACGACGGTGGCGGAAGAGGAAGCGGATTCGGCTACGGAGGCCGCTTCGGCTACGGAAGCGGAAGCGGCAGCGGCGGAGGAGGAGACCGAGAAGGATACGGCTGCGGCTGCTTCTACGACAGCGGAGCAGACAGCGGCTGCGGAGACGGAGACGGAGAAGGAAGCGGAAGCGGCGCCGGCTACGGAGACGGCAGAGGAAGAGGCTGCGGCTACGGAGACGGCTACGAAGACGAAAGCGGCGACG
>Ga0265336_10000307_pt1 | contig 33187 bp, 67 predicted proteins | sample 42119metaG_FD_193583 | JGI IMG/M metagenome (GOLD analysis project Ga0265336, IMG submission 193583) | Rhizosphere microbial communities from Carex aquatilis grown in University of Washington, Seatle, WA, United States - 4-21-19 metaG | ecosystem: Host-associated > Plants > Roots > Rhizosphere...
GTAACTGTGAATTCCATACCTATCCTTCGAATAACCAGTCGGTAAATGCCAGGATCATGATCTTCGTGTTCTTCACATTGTCCGGGATCTGACCGCAGTTAGCACAGAAATCATGCCACTCAGTAGAATCCCGGGCAATCGATCGTTGCGCAATGTCCAGGCGCCGGCGGGCTTCCTGATCGGTAAGTTCCTCGCCGGCGTGCAGTCGCTCCATAATGCGAACTCCTTGAGAATCAACTACATCCGGAACTCGAACCACATGAGCCACAGAGATAGCAGCTGCCGTTGCGATACATCAGGCCGCCGCACTCTAAGCAGATCGGCGCATCTGTTGCTGGAGAACTTACCGGTCCTGTCTTATTGAGGATCCAATATTCACGGTGTTCCGGACCTAGTTCAGGATTCAAGTCCTGCACATTACCGTCGGAAGCCACCACAATTGGAGTTCCCTGGTTCAGGTCCAACTTAGGCGTTAGAAAGCGCAGTTCGAGAAACTTGGCGATATAGTCAACCACAGAATCAGTCAACCGGATCTCCTCGTTCTCAGTGCAGCCCGCCGGCTCGAACTTCATATGCTTGAACTTCGAGACCAGCTTTTCCAGCGGCACGCCATATTGCAGATTGAAACTGAGAGACGTTGCGAAAGCGTCCATTAGGCCGGAAATGGTGGAACCTTCCTTAGCCATGGTGATGAAGATCTCACCAGGCGTACAGTCATCGAACAATCCAATATGCAGGTAACCGGTGTGACCGACGATCCGGAACTTATGACAGACCGCATCGCGTGTATGCGGCATCTTCCGGTGATACGGTTCGTGTTTGGCCAGGTTCAATTCTTTCTTGATCTTCTCCAGCTCTGCCGGCGTCACCAGACCGCGATCGGCCAGCCATTTCTGGCCCGCTTTCTCAGTCAACATGGCCGCCAGTTTGGTTTCGATATCCCCCAGGTCAGCAATGATGCGGACTTCCCCGGGATTTCCTGAACTCAAACGGGACTCGTTTTGTAACTGCTCAGTGCTACCTTTCTTCGTAGACATCGGCTGGCTTTGCTTACAGCCGTCGCGGTAAACTGCTACGGACTTCAAACCCAACTGCCAGGCCTCCCTATATACCTCGACGATATCTTCAGGAGTTGCCGTCGAAGGCATATTGACGGTCTTTGAAATGGCTCCTGAAAGGAACGGCTGAACCGCAGCCATCATCCTGAGATGAGCCATGTAGGGAATACAGCGCGTACGACCGCCCGCCGGGAAAGATGTATCGAAAACCGCCAGGTTTTCTTCTTTGATCCCGGTACCCTCCAGGGAGCCTGTGCGTTCGACCGCCTCCAGCAATCCAGGAATGGTGACGCCGTAACCCAGAGTCTGAAGCGCGCGCTCCACTGTGTGGTTGACAATCTTCATCTGGCCGCCGCCGACCAGCTTCTTGTATTTCACCAACGCCAGCTCGGGCTCGATGCCGGTGGTGTCGCAATCCATCATGAAGCCAATGGTTCCCGTAGGAGCAATGACGGTGACCTGCGCATTGCGATACCTCCTCGGCGGACCAGCATTTAACGACCGCCAACACAGGGCTGCCTCATGTGCTATTTGTACTGCTATCTCCGTGCCTTCGGCAGCAAGTGTGCAAGCCGCCTGAGTATGCTTACCAATCACGTGTTCCATACTCTCGCAATTGGATTCACAGCCTTTGAATTCTCCCATGCGTTCGGCTATCTGTGCACTGCGCCGATAAGCCCGGCTGGTCATCAACGAGGAGATGGCACCGGCCAGATTGCGACCTTCGTCGCTGTCATATGGCAGCCCGGAAGCCATCAAATAGGCGCCCAGGTTGGCAAACCCCAGTCCCAGAGTGCGGTATTCGTGAGACCGTTGCGCAATACGTGCCGTCGGATAACTCGCCCGGTCGACGAAAACCTCCTGGGCCAGGATCAAACAGTCCACCGTGTGGCAGAATCCCTCGATATCAAAGGATCCGTCATCCTTCATGAACTTCATGAGGTTGAGGCTGGCCAGGTTACAGGCCGTATCATCCAGGAACATGTACTCGGAACAGGGATTGGAAGACCTGATCTTCTCCGTATCCAGCACCGGGTTCCAGTTATTGATCGTGTCGATGAACTGGATTCCGGGATCGCCACATTCGTGCGCAGAAACCGCGATCCGATAGAGCACTTCGCCGGCACTCAGCTCATCCACCGCCTTACCGGAAGTAACCGCTCGCGTCTGGTAGGTGCGCCCGTTCATTTCCTTCCGCATGAACTCATCTGTCACAGAGACCGAATGATTGGCGTTCTGATAGAAAACCTGGTGATAGGCGTTCTCCGGATCGTTGAACTCCGCGCTCCACCCGGCTTCAATCAGCCGGCGCGCTTTCCGTTCTTCCTTGACTTTGCAATCGATGAACTCCAGGATGTCCGGATGGTCCACGTTCATGCATACGAGCTTCGCCGCCCGGCGATGCTTCCCGCCGGATTTGATGGAGCCGGCGGCCTGGTCGGCGATCTGCATGAAAGCCAGCGGGCCCGAAGGCGTACCGCCGGAGCTCAGGCGCTCCTTGGAAGAGCGCAACTTGCTGATATTGCAGCCGCTGCCGGAACCCTGCTTGAAGATCATGCCTTCGGTCTTGACCCAGTCGAGGATCGAGGACATGTTATCGTCGGGCGCGGTGATAAAACACGCAGAGCATTGCGGCCGGTGTTCGCCTTTGCTGACTTCGCGCACATGATCGTAACCGGGCGCCCAAGGAGCGTCGATAGTATTAGAACTGTCCCAGACAAAGCCGGAGCTGGCTTCATCTTCCACGCCGCAGTTGAACCACACCGGCGAATTGAACGAGGCCAGCTGGTTCAGCAGGATATAATCCAATTCCCGGGCCAGCACGTTCGCGTTCTTCGGGTCCAGGTAGTTGTCGACTACGGCCCATTCCTTGATCTTTCTAGTGACGCGGTTCACGATCTCGAGCAAGCTGGTTTCGCGCCGCGGCGTTCCCACGGGGCCCTTGAAATACTTGTGGACCGTGATATTGATCGCCTGTTGCGACCAGAAGTCCGGAAACAGAACGTCTTTCTGCTCAAACAGGACCGCTCCGTCGGCATCCGAAATCGTCGCCGTGCGTTTCTCCCAGTTCAGATCCGGGATAGCGCCCGCCTGATTTGCCGTAAAATACGGCTCCACTTGTAATGTCGTCATACGCGTTTCATTTCCTTACGTTCCTGTTCTCTCTCAGCAAGGATCGTCATGATCTTGCGCGGCGTAATGCCGTCGTCACCAAGCCCGGGACGGCCGAAATACTCCGACTTAAAATAGCCCAGGCGCTGGCGCACGCGGCCGCGCTTCAGTTCGCCGGTCTCGTTGTCGAATTCCCGGGGATGGGGCATGCCGAAGATGGCCACGCCGGGCAGCAAATCCGAACCAAACCAGAACCCGTGGTGGGTCTTAGCCTGCGGATTGCCTCCCAGTAACACTTTCAGTGTGGTGATGCCCAGGGCGATGACCACTTCCAGGTTCGGCAGCGCCTTACAAAGCCGCAAGCACCGTGGCGCAAAGCAGCGGGTGATCTCGTCCTTGGCCGGCGTGCGCTGCTCGCAGATAAAATCGCCGGCGCTATTGCGAATCTTGGTCTCGTGATAGGGCGTCTGGCACTGCACGATGTAGGTGTAAAACACGTCCGTGGATCCGATGCCGGCACCCTCGAGCCATTCATCTAGGTACACGCGCTCGTCGCCGGAGCCAAACGCGATCCGCTGCACCATGTCCAGCTCATTGGGCATGTCCCCAATGACCGCGATGTGCGCATCCGTGCGCCCCTTCCAGATCATGCCGCCGTTGGCAAACTCTTCCCCCAGCCGGCAGATCGTGCAGGGATGGGACAGGACCTTCAGCACGGAATTGGGGTCTTCCTTGGTTGGCTCGACACCAAAGAAGTCGTCCAGGCTGGCGCAGATCATTTCGCAGGGCCGACAAGCGGGTTAAATCGGCGCTTCTCTTCTGCGTACACCGCGTTAATACCGTCCATCACCTTTTGGTTCGCAGCATCGAAGTTTGCTTTTACAAACTTCTTGCAATGCGGCGCGTGGCGGCCGCTGCCGAACGCGCATTTCTCGCAACAGCCGTTCTTCTCATCGACTACCGATGGAAACGGCCGGGACGTAATCTCTCCAAGCATAAGCTCTCCTTCTCGCTAACCACGAGCTGGTTCCAATATGAATAAGGCATCGCGTAGTTTATCGATCGCCGAGTCCTTAATAGTGTCTACCCGGTCAACAGACATGTTCAGCATCTTAGCCACGTCACAACGCTGCAGGTCCTCCAGATATAACAGTCTGATGACCTTTAATTCACGCAGCGGAAGCCGACCCATAGCTTCCATTACTTCACGCTCGAAAACACACTGTTCTTGAGTCGCTGGTAAAACCATCTGGCCCCGGACCGAGTTAGCAATCAGAGCCGACATCACTTTGTGCTGATGATTGAAGTCATCGTGAATCGTCTTATACAACTCGTCCGTCTTCTTCCATCGCGGAACTTGTTGATTGTTCATTACGCTGACTTTCTGTCGCGTTCTTTGGCCTTGTCGGCAGCGATTTCCGGATTGACCATCTCCGCCGCAGCCTCAGGATCCTCCTGCAACAGTTCCGACAAATCCGGATCCATCAGCCGGACGATGCGATGCAAAGCAAACTCCGACTTCCAAGGCTCCAAGTAGAGCGTCATGACCGCGTCGCGCAGAATCTCTGCACGCTCCTTAGGCTCATGCCGGATCAGGAACATGTGGATATAATGGTTGATCTTCAGCCGGTGATAGTGCAGCTCGGCCGCGATCACTCCGGAAAGAATGCCGATGAGTATGCTTTGAAAGTTCATTTGCCGTCGATCCCCCGGAAGATGTCTCCTTGCAACTTGCCGCGCCAGGCCATCATTAGCGCCGCGGTGAAGCTGGCCAGGATCATCAGGTAGAACTCCTTGCGCAACAACTGCGCCGCCAGGAACTGCAACAGGTTACTCATGCAGTGATTACCTGCATAACTTCAGACCCGTCGGCGCGCTCACACAGATAAACCGACACTTTGTAGGACTGCTTGGGTGGCACGTCGAACAACTTAGCGGCCGCTTGTTCCGCTGCGTACGCGGTTGCGGCGCGGACTTCGCGCTTCTTTCCCTTGTACAGGGCTATATATCCGTTCTCCCGATGGACCTCGGGCCGGTTCAAATGGCAATCCACTATTGATCTCCTGGGATGGAACCTTGATGAAGTCGGTCTGGAAGACGATGGACGACTCTCCGGTTGCACACACTGCGCAGACGTTCTTCTTGGGATAAAGCATGGAGTACAACTTCGACGCAGGGTTGGTGCAAGTATCGCAAATGACCAGCCCTGCCTCGCTTATCTTCCCGGTGCGCTGCGCGCGGTCGATGATGTTGTTGACCGTTCTCACACAGCTACCGCTTCCTCCGTCGGCTTTGCCTTGGGAGCCAGGTTCTTCTTGGCTTCAACCTTGGTCGTGATCAGGTAGAAAGACCTACCGGTGTCGTCCTTGCCTGAAGTCAGCCAGATGGCTTTCTTCTGCGCCTGGCTGAAGTGCAGCACCAGTTCCTGATCTTTCATGGCCTTTACAGCGCCGGCCACCCAGTCGCGGCTCAGGGTGACTTCACAAATCTCCTCGCATTCGTTGTTGGCGCCGTCCATGCGGTCGAGTTCCTCCCCGACATCGTTGTAAACGGTCAAGGTTTGCTTGGACAGAGACAAGGACAGTTCCTCGCGCGCGGCGATAAACGGCGTGCAGCGCGTCAGCATATCGAGGAAGGCTTTGCGATCCAGGGTTACGGATGCCTTGGACTTTCCGACCATGGCTTCCACCTGGTCGATCTTCGAAGGCAGAGATCCTTCCATCAACGCGGTGCCGAACATGGCGTAGCCACAGCGGAAATAGAGCCAGGCCGGCTCTCCTGTGGCTTCATTGTTGCGGGTGATGATGCTCACGGGTGTATCCGGGTAGGAACCCAGAATGCGCACCAACGAGCCCACGCTGTGCACCGGGATCTCCATGGAGAAACCCTCGGTGATTTCCGCATCTTCAATACGCGCCTTGGCGGCTACTTTGGAATTGGTGGAGTAGGCTTCGAGCGCGCCTTTCCGGCTCACCAGCAGCACCTGATGCAGGAACAGCTGGTCCAGCTGGTCGTCCCGGCTGGCGAACGCAGCGGTCCGCTCCAGGCAATCCAGCAACTTGGAGCTCGACACGATAATAGCCGGCGCCTTGCCAAATGGGATCGCCTTTAGCAGCTCCTGTCGCATGGTGAACCCGGCCGCATTGACCGGACAGCTGGGACGGAAATGATCGCTCTTCAGCTGCAAGCGGTTGGCCTGCATACTGAACGCCAGATCGGCGGTCGGCGGCAGCGCGCTCAGCGACGCACCAAAGTCCTTAAAATAGAGCAGGGCCGCGCCGGCTTGTTTCACTTTGGCGTCCAGCCGCAGAACCGTCAGGGCCATACCATCACTGGAAAACAGCAGCGCCCGGCTGGGAGCCTTTGGCGTGGTCTCGATGGCCTGAATGAACAGCTCTCCGCCGGCGGATTTCTTCTTGTCGAGCGTGTTCGAGACCAGCACGTAGGCGTCCCGGAACTGCTGGACCGTTGTTGAAAGTTTCACTTCGATACTCCTTTGGCTTTGCGGGCGCGCTTGCGATTCAGATTCTGCTGCGCGCGGCGGATGCTGTTCGCGGCGCCCTTATATGAGGCAGCGACTGCCATGTGTCCGCACCTATTTGCCTGTCGATTCAGCATTTCCACGGCTTTCTTCGGATGATATGCATTTAGAATCAGAACGATATGATGCGCCACGGATTGCCACAAAGCGTGGCTTGTCCTTGCTTCTTCCTCGAACCACTTCAGGGCTTCATCCTTAACCGACGGCCGCTTCATGCCGCGAACTCTTCCTTAAGAAGAGCCTCCATGGACTCGATGTCCTTGCTGTATTTGGCATAACCGTCGTCGTAGTGCGGCAGACTGCGGAACTTGAAGATATTCAGCAATGTGTTCAATGCCACGCGCACCGCCGGGCTGGTCTCAAAGGCCGGATTGCCACCATTCTGCATAACCGTGTGGATGATATTGCACAACATCACAGATACCGGTCGTGGATTGCAGGCTTCCTGGGTCTCGAGCGCCATCTTGGTCAGAAACCACAGATTTCTGGCTTTGGCGTTGTTCATGCGCGCAAAACTGGCGACTTGCTTCAGGCGCATCAGCTTATCGGCATCTACCAGAGCAAAGCCGTCGGCGCTGGAACTATCCGAAAGTAGATTCTCGATCGCATCCAGGATGTGTTCTTCAGTGAAATGCATAAATCCCTCGTTAGTCGATGTAGAGGCGCAGCGATCCATCTTTGGGATCCAGGGAGTCGCGCTCCCAGGTGTCGGCCAGCGCCTTCAGGTTCTGTATCAGAGACACGCAGGCCTGATCGTCGTCCGCGTCGCACACGTGGAGAAAGTCAGTATCGTTTGCAGCGCGCATGGTCGCCAGAAAGCGTTTGCCATCGCTCGCCCAAAAGACCGTCTTATCGTTGTATTCCACAGTGTCGTAAGAAAACTGACCGTCGTTTGGATTTACCTCATCCGCGATTGTGGTTAGTATGTCAACCAGTGAGTCATGATCTACAAACTGGTTAGAATCCTCTCCCCAGATCTCCTTAACCGGACGAAATGTTCTGCTCACATCAGCTCTGGATCGGTCACCGGCTCACCGTCGAGCCAGACGCGTTTGTTATTCGCATCCAGCACTTCGACGACGCCGTCGGTTCCCAAGCTCTCTTCCTGACAACCTTCCCAACCGTTGACCGCCTCGGCATCGGCCTTTTTAATGGCTTCCTCTGCTGAGTCCGCCTCGACTTGCCGTTCGATACGGTTGGTCTCAAAATACACACACGTGAATTGCATGTTAGTTCGCCTTCCCGCCGCCGTTCTGATCCGCTTCAGCCTTGCGCTTGCGCAAGCACAGTACGCAGAGATTGAGTTTATGCTTCTCCTGCCCGCGTGCGACTACCTGTTCGGCAGGATAAACTCCCTTTGGACTGCTGAATCCATAAACCAATTCCTGACAATCTTCGCAGCTCACGCCGATCGTGCGATTGTCACTTGTCTCGTCGGGTTCCAATGAGGATCCGGCAGTCGCTGTTGCGGCAGATTTGGCCGTCGGAGTATCCGTGGCCTTCTCACCCGCGGCTACTTTCGCAGCAGCCAACTGCTTGTCCTTCAACTCTTTGGCGCGCGCCTTGGATTCAGCGGCGATCTTAGCCTTCTCGGCTTTCTCCGCGGCCGCGGCTTCGGCAACCTTGCGGGCCTCCTCGATCTCGATCTGGGCCCGTTCCTGCTCGTATTCCTTGCTCGGTCCATCGCCCAAACCCTTGAACACGTCAATGCCGATTCCCAGCCAGGACGCCATCTTGGTTAGAGCATCCGTCACGGCGCCCTTGTAGGCGTCGCCGGCATCCGCATTGTCGTTGCCGCCGTAGGATTCCATGTGGATGTTGTAAGCAGGAATGTCCAAATGGACCTTCAGGACGACCATGGCGCCTTTCTTATTGTCAGGCGACTTAGGGAGAGTGGTGATATGCTCAGATGTCACCAGCCAGTCGCGGCCGCAGATCCCGAACACGTTGTTCAGGCGCTCAACGGCGTAAATCGCCTTGATCGAACACAATCCCTTCGTAGCTGCGGACGGCTGTGTAATGGCCTCCGACGGCAGGGGACGATACAGAGAATCCAATTGCTCCTGGGTCAGATCCCGAACGCGCACCGTGACCGGGTTGTGATCCACCGCGGTTTCGACGGCCTGAATACGCTCGGTCAGTGTGAAGAAGGATGCCAACTGGGAATCCAGCCGCTTGCCGAGTTTCGCCACGTTCTCGGTCAGACTGGTGATGGCATTCAGCACCAGGCGATCGGTTTCCGCCGCTTCCGGACGCAAGACCTTGTTGACTAATTCGCTCACAGGCAGTCCGGTTTGACCTACCGGAACCACATCTCCAACGGTAACGACCGGCAAGGTAATGCCGTTAGTTTGTTCCACTTGATTGCTGGTACTGCTGGTTTGCTCGTTCATCCTAATCCTCTAAGAAGTTGATATTGAAACGCACGCTGTTCAGATTGGCGAAATCGCCCTTCTTGCCCTTCAGCCCGTCCAGGGAACGGCCGTACGAGGGCAACGCCTTCGCGGCCAGGTCGCATTCTTCGCCGCGGCAGGGCGTTTCTTCCACGCCGGCCTTGACCAGCGCTTCAAACTCATGTCCCGCCTCGCAGCGGAAATCGATCATTGGCATTATTGCTTCTCCTTGAATGCTTCTGTTCTCAGGCGATATCGCCGGAGTCTCCAGTAGTGTTCATGCTTCTCACGCCGGCGCTGCTGACAGTCTTCGCACTCCGGATCGAAACACATTACTCCCTCGACGTACTCACATTCGGTTTCGCAATACCAGCAGTGTCCGCACATATCGCTGGTTGGACGCCGGTCTTTACACTGGTGGCAATAGTAAGTGTCGCTCTCAATGGCATTGTTTTGTAGCCAATCGAGTAAGTCGCCTCCACCTGCGGGACGTGAACCTTGCAAACCACCGGTGAACTTCTTCGGTAAACTGTGGAATCGGCGCGTTCGATTGAGCGCCCGGCAATAACGCGTGCCGGCTTTATCAAGTTTTCCATCTTCACCAACAGCGCAAACTTGTGAAGGCTTTTCGATCACTGTAAAGCCGGGTGTCTTCCAGTACACTCCGCCGATCTCTACAGGCATGCGCCCTCCGCCTCCGGAGAGCTGAAATACATATCCGTAGGTCTTGGAGTAATCCACGTCGTAGTAATCCAGACTGTAACCGCTGGAGTTGCGCTCGTTCGGCTTCGCCACAATCAGCGAATTTATGTAGATGCAGCCGTCGTCGCTTATATGGAATCTAGCTAAGATCTCCCGTTTGGAATTCGGTCGCATAACACCTACACGTACTTGGGAATGTTGCGGCTGACACCGCAGTCTTCACAGACCGGGCCGCGGTCCATCCAGCGCTCGGCCACCGCCACGGAGAATCCCGTGCCGATGCCTTCCCGGGAGTGATGCAGATCTCCATCAATGAAGGTTTCGCCGCAGAAGTAACAGCGCCAGGTCGCGAACAGATCGCTGAGTTTTACCCGCAGGTCATGCATTGGCGGAGGAAGTGATGTCTTCAATGGCTTGCCGTTGGACTTTGTAGATGTGTCCGTACTGCACCTTCTTGCCTTTCTCTTTGAGCCCCTCGGCCAGCTTTTCCTGCGCTCGGGTGGCCAGCGCCGCCAGCTGTTCCACCACCTTGCCGTACAAGGGGGGCAAGAACTGCGAGGTTTCCGCGCAGTTGATCTGGAAGGACGGGACCTGGTAATCCAGCGTGCCGTCCTCGCGCTTGACGTGCCATAGGGTCATGCGGGACTCGGGCTCGGTCTTGAAGACCACCACCACTGCCCGCACGATGCCTGTTTTCTGAAACTGGTCTTTCGAGTTGATATAAACCAGCACGTAGGAAACTGCTTTAGGATCGATCATGCCGCCTGCACTGTTGTTGGAGTCATAAGTTTCTTGATCCGGGGCATCAGCAGACTGTTGCGCTGCTGAATGACCACGTTATTGGTGGCGCGAAGGAGAACCCAGTCCAGGGACATGAATATCAATAGTTCCTGCGGCCGGGTCATGGCCGTGAACAGCAGATTGCGCTGCAACATGATGTTGTGGCGCCCTAGCAGGACCACCACTACGGCCTTGAATTCGCTGCCTTGCGACTTGTGAATCGACATGCAGTAAGCCAACTGCATTTGTTCGCGCGCCACGTCGAAGGGAAGCTTTACGATCTCGCCGTAAAACTCCACATCGAGCGTCTTCTCGTACTCGTCGATGGCTTTCAGAAAACCGATGTCGCCGTTGTAAACGTTGAACTTGTAGTTGTTCTTCATCTGGATGACACGATCACCCAAACGGAACCGCTTGTCGCCCAGGCAGACCTCCAGAATCTTCTCCTTGGGTTCTCCTTCACTCGGCTGCGGATTGAGGGCGTCCTGAAGGATGCGATTGAGATCATGCACTCCACAAGCGTCCTTCTTCATCGGCGTCAGGACCTGAATGTCCTTGATCGGATCGATATGCAGCCGGTCTGGAATGTTGTGCAGGCAGATCTTGACCAGCAAATCCCGCAAATGCTGGTAGTCTTCCTGGTTCTTCTTGCAATGGGTCGTTTCGTCGATCACTTCGACCGTGCGCAGCTTCATCTTGAAACAGTCGACGCTTTTGTCGGCCGGGAAACTCATGACCTTGCCCTGCAAGACCCGGTGGGCATTCTGGATGATCAGGCTCTTGGCCGCCTGACGGAAGATCTGGGTCAGACGCGTCGTGGGAATCTTGCCGCATTCAATCAGGTCCTCGAAGACTTTGCCGGGCCCGACCGACGGGAGCTGGTCTTTGTCGCCCAGCAGCATCAACGGCCGGCCGGGAGGTACACCGTCGAACACCGTGACGCCCAGCAGCAGATCCACCATGGAACACTCGTCGACCACCGTCATCCGTGTGCTCAGGGGATTTCCTTGGTTATGCAGCCAGGAATTCTCGTCGGCCTTGTACCCGAAGAGCCGGTGAATAGTGAAGGCTTCTCCGCCGGTCACATTCGAAAGATGCTTGGCGGCGCGCCCGGTCGGCGCACACATTGACAGATTGATCTGCAGACGTTTGCAGATATCCACAATCACGCGTACCACGCAGGTCTTGCCGGTACCAGGACCGCCCGTCAAGATACTGACAGGTTTACTAAAGGCAGCCATCACTGCCTGCCGCTGCTCACTGGTCAATTCCAGCCCCAAAGCGCCTTCGCTCTGCTGGATCATGAAATCCAAGTCCACGCCCTTAATAGGGGGATCGAAGGGAGCCGCCATGAGCTCCTGTACGCGACGCGCCAGGTTGCGCTCGGCCCGGAACAGAAACGGCAGGTAAACCACGTCCACAGGGCCTCCTGGCGCCACCAGATGGCTGCGCACCAGCAAAGGCGGAGTGTGGGCGCACAGTTTAGCCAGGGCCTCGGCCAGAATCTCCGGTTTCGGCTGCAGTTCGGCTGCGCGCGTCATCAGGATCTTCTCTGGCAGGTAAATATGCCCTTCGCCGTGCGAAGCCTTGAACAAGATGTATTGCAAGATGGCTTCCGCACGCTTCGGCGAATCGCCGTCCCAGCCCAGACCCTTGGCGAACTTGTCGGCGGTCGTGAAATCGATGCCGCGGACGCGCACCAGGCAGTAGGGGTCTTTCTCGATCATGTGCGCCGCGTTCGGTCCCAGCTCATCCAGGATGCGTGGCGCCCAGGTGACCGGCATGCCGATCTTCACCAGCAGCTTCGAGACGCTGCGCTCCAGGCGGTGCGCTTTCCAGCCCTCGGCGATATGCCCGGCGATGGTAGTACTAATACCTTTGACCTCTACCAGCCGGTCCGGCCGCTCTGTCAGGATCATTTCCGTCTGATCCCCGAAATGCTTGATCAGCTGCGTCGCGCGCTTGGGGCCCATGAACGGAATCGTGGCCGCCAGCAGCAGTTCCAGCTCTTTGAGCGAGGTGGGCTCGCAGACGATGTACGTCGACGCCTTAAATTGCGTGATCGCCGCGCCGCCGCCCTTCCGCTGGTACTCTCCCCATTTGCCGTACAGCTCGACCGGGATATGCAGGGGCAGCTCCGTCAGGCCGCCGCCGGCGATGTTGACGTCCTGGTGCATACCCTTTACCCGAAAGGTGCCGGCACGGAAATCGTTGGTCTCTACATGCCAGTGGGTCACACACCCCACCAGCATGGTCAGTTCATCGTCCATAGCACCGTCTAACTAACAGTATGTTATACCGAACAGACAGAAATGTCAAGAAAACTGCATCCTTTGCGAATGTCGAAGAATCCAATATGTCGAAAGTTGCTTCGTACTAGATAGCCCAAGTCTTTTCGTTTAAGACAAATACACCTAAATTAGTACTTGCAACGAACAACCAGTTTGTGTCACCATACAGATGAGATGAGAACCTAACAGACAGTTTTGCAAGACTCTCAGGAGAAGAGCAATGAACACCCTCACCGTTAGAAAATCCAATGAAGAGCCGGCTGACGCCAGTCAGCTGCTCACCTCGCAAGATAATGTTGCCAGCCAGATCACCCCGTTTGCGGAAATCATCCGCCGTCGTCGTCTGGAGCTCGGCCTCCTACAAGTAGACGTTGCCCGCCGCCTGGGCGTTCGCTCCTCGGAATTCATCGGCATGCTGGAGAAAGGCGGCTCCGTTCCCGGCGGCCGCAATCTGGAACTCAACAAAGTACCCCGGATGGCCGACGCTCTACAGTTGAGCCGCAAGGACTTAACTCGCCTGGCGCTGTTTGAAACCGCTCCCATGGCTGCCATGACCCTGTTCGGCGATCAGATCTCGCTGTACGAAGTACGCAACTCGAAGTTCAAGTTCGGCACCCCGCGCGAGACCAATATGACCCCGGAGCAGATTGACGTGGTCAACAAGATCTTCGCGCTGCCGGATTCCATCCGCGCCACGGTGCTATCGACCATCGACCAGTTCGCCAAAGCCTACACCACACCCAAGATGGGAAGGGCCTAGATGCATCCGCAGTCACCCTTGATTCTGTTGCTCCAGCTGGCGCTGCAGGCTATCAACCGCAGCGCCTACCGGATCGCCTCCCGGCTGGTCCGTTGAGGGAACCTGTTCGAAGGCCTCACACCATCCACGCAACAGATGATGCTTGAGGCCAATTTCATCGAAGTCGTCTTCCTTGCAGAACGGGCAGGTCATACCATTTCTCCAGATCACTGACTGTTAGCTTCGCCTGCAAACCTTCCCGGTGGCCTGAAAAGACTCCATAACGGACGTCAAACTGGCGCTGGCATTCCCGCAGCTCATCGAACGAAAGACACACGCCCAACTGCAGCGACAGAAACTTGCCGTTCTTTAAAACCACTTCTGCAATCACCAGCTGTGGTTTCTCCGGAAACGGGACCGGCGGCCGGCCCTGCGACTTATGAGGCAGTTTCGCTTTCATCCTAATCTACTATGATCTCGTAGTCGTGCTGCTGGTTCCCGTGGTAGCAAATCGCTCCAGGCCTTACGGGGCCGCAGCACGTTCCGTCGTTGTGCGAAACCTGCTCCGGCGTCTCAAAGTACTGATACGGTTCGCCGGCCGGGCCCATGCATCCATTCCAACATGCCAGGTGATGCCGCAGCACGTCCGTGTTGAGGAAATAGCCCTGGCAGTCGAAGGAACGAACGATCCCGTCCCAGCATTTCACCTTCTGGGTGTAACGCATTAGCCGGTAGTCGGAATCCCTCATTAGCCTTTCTCCAGCTTCTCCCAGAGTTCTTTCAGGCTCTTTCTTAAGGCTTCTACTTCCTCCGGAGCGTCGTCTTTATAGAACTCGTAAGTGTCAATGGCATTAGACACTACAGTAGAGGCGAAAGACGCCAGTAACCTACGCAAACGGGTGTTTTTCAGTCTCAGATGCACCAGTTCAAACTGGAGTTCCGAATCGTTCATGCCACCCGTCCGCTCATTTGATGCCGGTTACGGGAGAATCCCGGGTTGGTGACGGCGCGCGTAATCCCGCCGCCGGCGCCATAGCGATCGCACTCTTTGCAATAATGGCCCTGATGAAAGCGATGCCAGAGATCCGCAACTTCAGGCGCATCCGTGGATTCCACGCCGTGCACCGACCCGTCGTAATGCACGAACACTTTGGAGCACTCGGCCTTGAATAAGGCGAACACGGCCAATGGAGTCAGCATGCCTGGCGGCAGCATAATGCTTCCAGCGCGGCCTTCGTTGTTCCAGTTCTCGCGCAACGGCAAAGGCCCATAGAAGTCGAACAACTCCCGGATCAGCAGCTCGCCAGCTTCCGTCAGGTCGCACAGAGTACGATAAGAATACGCGCAGGCCTCGCCGGTCAGGCAGATTACGCCATAAGGTTCGAGGTCATTCCAGTTATTGATGTGTTTCATCTACCAGTCCTCTTCATCGTCTTCGTCTTCGCCGTAGAATTCATCGTCTTCGTAGTCGCTGAGCCTGATCCCAGTTAAACCGCACTCGTCGTCATCGTAAGCGTCATCACAGAGTTCTGTGCCGTCCGCACAATCCTCGTTGTGGCAATCGAGACAATGTTCACATAGCTCCTCGCCACAAAACTCGCAGTCGGTCATAGGATTGTCACCTGCTTCGCCGGTACCACGAATACACCTATCCGCGGCCGCCAGAATCCGCCAACCGGATGATCGACCATATGGTGCGTGGCGTGTTCATAATCCACAGGATCCCGATTGAGGTTCTCCATGGTCACTGGCGTACTTGGATGTATCACGTTGGCGTTGCCTACTTCGTAAATATCGGCAACAAACGTGCCTAGGTGGCCGCAGTAACGCACCAGGGCTCCTACATATGCTTTTGCCATCTATATCAACTCCAACAACCGTTTCAGTCCCGGCCACAATTCATCGAAAGTCTTCTCGTCCATTTCGAACAACTTAGCGGCGGCCGCACCGCGGCGCCAGTCTCCGATGCGCGCGCCAGCTTGATGACGGTCCTGCGCATCGAAATTCACCCAGCACTTAAAACGAGCGGGGCTCGGATTCCTACCACAGGAAGGGATAGTCTCGTCGCTCACGATCTCCAAGCCTCCAGAGCTTCCGGATTGGTGATCTCGTAGACCTTGTTCTTCCAGTCATCGTCGCAGCGGAATGTGCCGACTTCAATCAGGCTGGATTCATCCACCCACGCACGTGCCACCGTCGGGTATCTGACCACGTGGCGGCCGGCCGCATGAAAGACCTTGTCTTCCCACGTTTTGATGTGGGCGCCTCCCTCGTAATCGATGCGGATCTTGCGATTCCCAGAGAGTTTCTCGCCACCTTCAATTCCGGTCAGCAGTGCAAAACTGCCGACGATACCGGAACCTTTCTTGATAGTTCGGCCAATCCAAGTATCTAGATTAGGGACATACAGCATTAGTTCGATCATGATTGACTCCGGTAGCTCGGATATCCGCATCGTGCACACACCGGAACGCATTGAATCACGTTCCAGGTAAGCAGAGGACAGGCCTCTTCCAGGTCTCGGCAGTACTTCATGGCTACCTCTTCGGTCGCTTCGAAGGGAGGCAACTCGGTATAAGGAGCGGTATATAGGCCCAGGCGCTCTTCAGCTTCTTTGGTGCGCCAGTGTAATTGCCAGGTCATCTTCATGCGGCTCTTTTCCTATTGGTCTTGAAAACTATCTCTTCCAGGTTCTTGCGCAGAACGTCCCCATGGACACAGTCGCCAGGCCGTACAATCATGAGCGCTAATCTGCAACAATTCAACAGATCGTCGTAGCAATTCACCCGGTGCACGATCTCTTCTGCCCGCGCCAGAGCCAGGTCGCCGTCGTAGGAGTAGTCCTCGCGATCCGCACGCACTTCGGCAATACACAGAGGTCCGCCGAGATAGCTTTCTTTCTCGACATATTCGTCGTAGCCTTCCGCGCCGATGCGCACGAAGTTGCCGCCGCGGTAGACGTGCAGCGGTCCAAAGATTGGCGCTTTCGTTGACTTATCCACGATATACCTCTTCGAACTCCACCTGGTCATAGAATGGATTAACGACGAGGCGGGCTTCGTCGTACCGTTGGCCTTTGTGAGTGAACTTGAAACCTTCTGAACCTTCTGTAAGGGGAAAATCTGCGTCATCTAAGGTCGACGCATGCGCTGCTCCTTCGGGCATAGGAATGCTATCGAAGAACTGAGGAAGCCGGCGCTGGAAATATCGCAGCAGCGGAATCGCCAGCTGGCGCATCTGGGGATGAGCTGATTCCGGTGTACGCTTCATGAAGAAGTTCCACCAGGATCCCAGGTTCAAACTGGCCGCGTATTCTGTCTTCACACCCTGAGGTAGCCAATACCGGGCTTGCTCGGGTCGCCACCCTTTTGCAATGTATTTAGCGTACCTAGAGTCGTCAGCCTTAAGGTCACAGATGAACTCCCAGCGATCGGCATCCGAGACTCCGTGCGGTTTGGCTTCGATCCAGGGAGGCAGTATATACGTAACGCCGTGCGCCTGATCGCCTTCCTTAGCGTAATCGCAATATCGGGTAGATTCCTGAAGATAGGCCGCCATGCGATGGCGCACGGACTCATGACTCACACCGCGGTCGGTAATAAAGGTCACCGACACTGTACGGTGCTCGGCGATACCGGTGTGCCGCTTGGTTGCGAAGATCCCTTTCAGAAACGTCTTCCAGGACTCGTTGGTCATGCGACCTTCGGACTTGTAGCACTTGCGCGCGAAGAGCTCAATCTTCTTGGCCATGTGTTCGTACATCTTCAGACCGTTTGGCATCACCATGTCCAAGTCGTCTTCAACTATTACCAGAGGCTTAATGAGTTTCATAGTTCTTCGTCGCAGGAAACGATACTGCGGTCAGTTAGTATTACGTTCTCTGGCTCACCGAGAAGCTGATCACCTTCTTCGGACATCTGACTGTGATTAAACTTAATCAAAGCAGTCATCCTATCGGGAGCTTCCACGAGAACCTGAAAATGCTGCACCAGAGTTCGGCGGTAATGAATTCTGAACTTCATGCTGCTTGCTCCATTTCTTCTTCCTCTTCGACGGGTAGGCTCCACATCCGATCCAGTTGATTGGCTTTCTCGGAGCACTTATAGTCGGAACCGAAGTAACCTTCCGGAATCTCCGGCTTGAACACCGTGCCGAACTGAACCTTCTCGTGCGCGCAGGCCCACAAAGTACCGTCGGACCTGGCGAACAAGTCGTCGCAGCTACAATCATCCTCGGTGCCGATCCCATTCTCGGCCGCGCGGCCCAGATTCAGAATCGTACGCACCGTGCGAATCCCGCGAAAGTCGTTGTGATCTTCGCCGTAGCCACGCTCCCGGGTAAAAACTTGCACCACATAAGGATCGATCGCGCTGTGATACCGGTCCTGGGAAAGCTCTGCGCCTATCACGCCGGCGCGCGCCAGGTTCGCTAGCCGCGTCGCAGTACCAGTTACTGATCCGTTGGTGATCACACACACACTGCCTTTGCATTCCTGGTAGCCAAGCGCAATCCCAATGAAGTCCCAGAACAGAGGATGCAGAGTCGGTTCGCCGCCACCGATGGTGACGTACTCGCCGTGATCCTCAGCCAGTTCCGCCGCGGCTATGAACATGTCCCTGGTCATGTCCACGCCCTTAACGCCGTAGTCTCCGCAGCAGTGGGCGCACTTCATGTTGCAGCGGGAGGTGATCTGGATGTACATCGGGTTCCTATTCAGGCCAGGATTCCGGCCACGGTGGCAACGGAGTTATCGCTTCGTACAGTTTGGCAATCAAATCATTGAAATGCACATACGGAGCGTGCAGCTTTGCCAGAAAGTCAGCCATCGGAAGTTTGTAAACCGTGATCTCGCGACCGCGCGTGTCCGTATGGTCCATCAGCAGCAGGTCTCCCTGCAGTTCGAAGTGCAAAGAGCCTGTCTTGCTAACGAGATGGACGAAATTACCCTCTGTATTCATCGCTTCACCGGAAGAAAGCAGCCCTTCTGCATACCATCCATCCACGCGGCCACTTCCGCGTCTTTAAGCAGTTGCTGTAATGCGCTCAGATCGAAGTGATGGCCTCTATCGGACAGGAACTCCTCAGCATGCACCGCAATCGACCCCAACTTGCAAAGCAAAGACAGTGATGGATGCATGATGCTATCGATTGACTGCTTATGTTTCAGATCCCTGTCTGCGATCTCGGATTTCAGGTCGTGAATGTTACTCATAAGGTTCCTTTAAGCTGCCTGGTGCGCCGGCCTTCCAAGAGCCGTTTGAAATCGTCGTATGGCACCATCATCCATCTCTCCGGCTCATAGTAGAAGTGACCGGAAAACTCTACTTCAAGAGCCGGCTGCCTTCCCTGCTCTTCAGCCGCCTGCTTGAGCCGGCGCAGGGTTCTTAGGCTGAGAGTGTGCCGCAGCGCCGCGGTGTACTTTGTTTTCACCAGGAACCGGCTCTTGATGATCTCGCCGGCGGACTGTTTCACTGCTGCTGCCACCGCCGCCAAGCTCCCGTATCGGGATCCCGGTACTCGATGTGCGCTTCCACAAAGAACTGGTCGCTACCTTTGGTTTGCGCTGCCAGTTGCACCACCTCCTGCAACAGTTCAGTAGCTTCAGACTCATTTCCCTGACTGCGTATTCGAAACGTGGCTACCACGCTGAAGCCGCCGAAGATCTCCGCCGGGTCTTTCTCTTTGATGCTGCTTTGCACCAGCGGATCGTCCTTGGTCATGACGTAGGAGCTCTGATCGTCCGGATCGTCGGTCGCCGCATCTTTGTCGTCGCGAATCGAATCGACGGCGCTATGCAACGATTCATACGTCGCATCGGTCGTGAATCCGTGTTCCTGGCACGCGCGCACCAGGAAGTCGTAGAGAATAGTTTTCTGATTGAGCGTCATGCTTCGTCTTCCTCCAAGGTCCCTTCTTTGAACTTGAGGGACTGATAAGAGTCAGGGACATCCTTATCCGGGCGCGGGCCCAGGTAAATGGGAGGACCATACAGAGAGCCGCCGGGAATGATGTACAGGTAGCGCACCTCGGCCATGATGCCGGTCTCCGGCATCTCGAAGTTCACCGGAATGGTAACGTTGCCGACCGGCCGCAAGGCGCCATTGTCATCCACGCTCATCTTCACGCTACGCTTGCCGCTGCCGGTATTGTGAATCTGGACCGTCGCGGTGGTCGTAAACTTGAATTTCACCTGGGTCTTGCCACGACCGACCGTATACGGCGCCATGCGGTCTTTGAAAACTACGCCCTCGCAGCGTTTGGTCTTGATGAGGTCGAATTCCAAGCGTTTGGTTGACTCACCATCGTACAGCGAAACCAGCTGAATATGAGTGTTCATGAAACCCAGCACTATCAGCTTCGTCAGCAGCATATGCCGCTTTTCGTAAGGCATGTCGCGGAGGTCGTTGCCGCTCATCTCCAGCAGGTCGAAAGCATGGAATATGTCGCCAATCTGTTCGCCGTCCAGCAAAGGCCGGAACACCTCAAACTCGCTCGTGTCATCGGCGATGGCTTTCGGCAAAGGCACGATCTCGCCCTTGCGGTTGATGCCCTTGATCACGGTTTCGGTCGCGTCGATCATGCGGCGCTCGCCGTCCTTCTTTTCCTGCATCACCCAGCGCGGGTTGACGAAATACTGCTCCAGATCGGATTCTTCGATCGGCGTCAGGAGCTGGGGTTTCACACCGCTCTGCTGCTTGCCGTCGATCACGCTGGCGAAAGCCGCCGCGGGAACCCCAACCGGCTTGTAACCTTTGCCCAGCTTCTCGCTGATCAGCTTGTCGAAGATCGTCTTAGCCTTCTCGTACGGAACCGGCTTGGTAGTTTTAATACCAGTCTGCAGGGTGCTTCCGTACCGACCATAAGCGAACGTCACAACGAAGCCGTCACCTTGCGAAACGACTTCCGCCTGGTAGACTTTGTCGCTGGACCCTTCAGTAAAACGTAAGTTAATGCTATCCATTAACGATCCTTAGTCCGGACCTATATCGCCGGCTTCGATGCATTCCTGCTCTTCTTCTTCCGCGGCGCGAATGTCTTCGTCGCGCTTTTCCATGCACGGTTGACAGCGTCCGTCTTCCAGGTTGTAGGTTAACTGCGGCTTTTTACAGTTGCAGCAGAACTCAACGTACATGTCTTTGATCAGGTCGTTCCAGTCCTGGATGACCGTTTCGTCACTTTGCTGCTCCAGATCCTGCAAGTGCTTTATCTCATTCAACATAGAGATAGTGCGATCATGGGTCCACGGATCACTGGATGATACTTCGCGCACCTCGGTAACCATTTTGGTAGCCTGGTCTTCAGTGTCGGCCACTACTACATCCCCGGTAACCTGGTTTTCTTCCTCGTAGACACCTTCAACGATGAACTTTGGCATGAGAGTTACTCCTGATTGTCCTTGTAATTGATCACAATCTCGCCGGCCGCGAAGATTTCCCGGGCTCTCTCCGTACGCTTGTAATAAATCACGTCACGCGGGCCGTATGACTTCGGATCTTTGACCCTATATTCGAGATCGGCGACTTTGCTCATAGCAGTCTGTAACTGCTCAATGGGCGCATGAAGTGCAAGATCGCGAACGTTTCGACGGGCAACAACCAGTTCCTTCTTCTTCTGGCTGACGTAGATAGCCCGCTCTTTATCCATGTTTGCCGTACGGACAGTAATCAATCCGAGAGTTGCAAACCGGGTCAACAGGCTTCCGTAGTTGCCTTCGTAGCGCACTTCTTTCGGATCTGAGCCGATCTTGAACAGCAGGGCTTTCTCATCCTGGTTCATGGTGTACTGGAACTTGAAGTGCGGCGGCATTGCTCGCTTGCTGGACGCCCTCTCTGCTTTGGTCTCAGCGCGCATGCCGCGCATGGTAACCGTGCTGCCGTCGTCTGTTTCTACGATCATGACTGTTTCCTTTTCTGCTTCTTTCCGTCGGCGTACTTGACGGTAATCGCACGGGCTGTATTTACGATATCCAGCCAATCTGTGTTGCAACCTGTGATCTGCCGACAGAGTTTTAACAGTTCTTTGCGCGCCGCGGTCCGCTGCGCCTTGGTGATTTCCTTGCTCCGCCGGCACACGGCGTTTCTAATGGCCTCGATCTCAATGATCAGGGCCAGCGCTTCCCGTCGCCGCAGAAAAGCGAGGGGATTCAGTGTCTCACCGGTGTCCGCCTCGATCTTTCTCAACCACAGCCAGGCGGCGTTTTCAGCGTCCCGGCTGGGTTTTATGCCCGGCGCCATATCATGCAGCGACTTGCCCTTCTGGGTCCAGTGGGCGATCTTCAAACTAGCTTGGTATTCCCTACGCTCGGTGTTGGTCATGGTTTCTACGGTGGATGGGCTGACCGAAGCCAGCCCAACATGTTTAGTTAGAAGCCAGCGCTGCGATTGCCGTCACCCAGGTAGCGGAGCCCACCAGCTGCCACTGAGCCGCTTGTGCTCCGGGAGCTGCTTGTGGAAGCAGGCAAACCTGCAGCACGCCGCGGCCGAGTCCGGGATTGACAAAGGGCATGGAGATCCAGGGAGCCGGCGGATTGACGGGCGGCATCGCATAGGAACCGCCGACGCACGCAATTACCAGGTCCTTGCCATGCGTGGTGGAATACGGAGAAGTGACAGGAATCGCACTGATGCCAGTCGCGGCTACGCCGGCCACGTCAGGCTGACCAAGACCAGAGCATTCAATCACTGCAACTTCGGTGCCCAATGGCAAGCCGGAGCCGCCTACGGTTACTTCAAGAGTTGTACCGGGAAACAGGCCGACGGTGCCAACCCATATCTCTATGCCATAGGCGTTCGGGTCGGTATTACTCCCGCTGGCAAGTTTCCTCCAGAGACCGACTCCCCGGCAGGACAGGTCCGTTACTGTGTTAGCAGGGCCGGGATGCGTGTAATTGTGAACACACACGACCAGCTTGTTGCCAAACGTCGGCTTCCTGAGTTGCACACTGGTTGTTGCGGAAGCAACACTGCTCCCGACGTACTGATTAACGATAGTCGCTTGACCTTTGGCGGCGGCAAGTTTGCCAATAGCGGGTAACACCGCCAATGACTGCAATAACATACGGCGCGTAAGTTTCATGAATTCGTTTGGTTACTCTGGATACTTCTTCATCTTGAAGTCTTCGGATTTCACACATATTGTGTGTGGTTCCGATCGGCCGAACAGTTTCCTACGCCCAATTCTGCGTTCGATATCCTGTAGAGCTAAACGTAACGTCTGCATACGTCCAGGATATAAACCTCCGTTCGCTACAGGCTCGAAGACCTCGACGTCATCGACTATCAGCCGGCGCGTCGCAATCTGATACGTCCTTGGCCCCTGCTTGATTACTGCGTAGTACCCCATCGGGATATTTCTCCTGAATGATGAAATAAGACGCAGCATCCGCGTCTATGGAAAGCGCCATAGAAACCAGCCATGGAGTGTTGGCGAGGAAGTCCCTGGCAAAGAAAGGATCTGTTACTTGATCCACAGCCCAGATAGATACCTCTTCATCGGTCCGCGAGGCTACGTCAAATGCTTTGTCGGAGAATCCGCGGAAGAAGTAGATCACTCCGCCTTTGGTTTCCAGTGTGGCGAAACACTCCCAGCTGCCGTACATGTCCACGCCGGTCTCTTCATCGAATTCCCGGCGCATGGCTTCCGGCGGCAGCTCCGGAGCTTCGACTTTGCCACCGACGCCGTTCCACTTCCCTGTCTGCCAGGCCGGACGCTTCTTTTCGATCAGCACCACCTGGCGCCGAGCGGAATCAAACAGAAAGCCTACGACGTACTCCTTCATAGCCAATCCACCTTCACGCCACCTTCTTTCAATATGGTGGCCGCCTGCGCAAACTTATATCGCGGATCGGCCTTGCGAGCCTCATACTTCTCCTGGTCCGCTACCAATCGCCGGAAGCCAGCCTGTACGATTGACGCGGCGCAATCCGCACACGGATATGAGTTCATCCAGAGTGTGGCGCCACGCAATACGAAACCGCAAGCGGCCGCGCGCGCGATGACATTCTTCTCTGCGTGCAAGATGTAGTCATGCTTGTTAACACCCAGGAGCCGTTCTTCTTTACGCTGGACGCCTTTTGGAAACTGATTCGACGCTCCCAGCATATGCATGTCATCCTTGATGGCGATACAAGCGGTCTGTGTCTTCGGATCGTGACTGTTTTTAGCCTCGGCTTCCAGTAGCCGGCGTATGATTTCGTGTGAGATTTCCATTACGAAGCCTTAGTGTTTTCACTAATCCGGACGGCATAGACGCCCGTACCTACGCTGTGGAATAATCCGCAGCTGTTTACATACCTGTAGGTGGTGTCACACACCTGGCGGCTGTTGGGATCCAATAATCCCTTGCCAATGAGAAAGCCGCTCAGCTCCTTCAATGGAAAAGATCTGCCGTTCAGCTCCGAACCGAACTCCAGCATTGCTGTATGAATGGCTTCGGTATCGTAGCGATGTCTGACAACCTGCACTTTCGGGAGTGCCGGTACTGGAGCCGGTACTTTCGGTGCGTCTACTATCTCCGCCTGCCATGCTGGCTTCTTCGGCACCAGCTCTTCTTCCGGCGTAGCGCCGCGCAGAAGATTGATCGTGGTCGTTACCGACTCAATCGCCTTTTTACGGATCGCCACTTGTTCCAGAAGATTCGCAATCTCCCCTTCCAGCCTTTTACGTAACCCTAACAATGGATCTACATCGTGATCGATCATCATGACTCCCAAACACGCGGCATTGCCGGCACTTCAATCTTGTAACCGTGATTCCGCAAATAGCCAAACAGAAGCGTTAGGTTGATCACCGCGCATTCGTCTTCTATGTCCCAAGGATTATTGTTCTCGTGCTCCGCTATTTCCTGCAAAGCGGAACATGCGGTCTCGGCCTCAACCACATCCGGCATGACTGGATCATCCGCGTCACCGGCTGAGATGTAATCGGTATGATACACAGCGTATAGGTTCATTTACTCTTTCCAATCAGTTTCGCCGGATTCCAGCGTAAACTTCTTGAGTTCTTCAGGAGACGCATCTGTACAACCGTCAATAACATGTGCAAACCTGCAGGCTTCTTCTTCAGTATTGAACTGGCGCTTATGCTTACAGGTGTAGTCGATCGGAAAGTTTCCGTTCACATGTTCCACCAGTGCTCCGCCAAAGCCGTCGGCGGTCACATAAAGATAGTCATAACCGTCCGAGAACATGTCCGATTGGAAAATCACTTCTCCAGGCTCCGAGAAGCCCAGAATCTTGCGGAGTTCCTTTGCCTGTACGGTCAACGCTTTTAGGTCTCTTACCAGACGATTGCGCAGCAACTCACCGTGCTTGCGATCCTCTTCCGTCATTTCACATACTCCCAGATGGCCAGGTGTTCATACTTGTCCGAATTACACCAGGGACAGGTCTGCACATCACACTGTGCGCGGCTGTGGAGTTCCCGCGCCGCGTCGCTGATCCGGTCTATCAGTTCGCAGTCTTCCGCTTTTTGCACCAGCTTCGACAGAAACTCCACCAGCTTATTGTGCATGAACTCGGCGGAGACCTTCATAGCTTCTACTAAGGGAAACATCTTCCCGTCGAAACAGAAAGTATTGACTTCCTTGCAGAACGTGACTCGAACTTCGTTGCGTTTGAGATCAATCTCGGTAACGTAGGAGAGCATTACTCCAACCCCAGCTCTTTGATGAGCTTCACGTAGTTATAACCGTGACATCGCTTTGGCACACAGAAACATCCGAGACGCTTGCCCACTAATGGCTTCAACTTCGCCAGCAATACGTCCGGCGGTAAAGCGCGAAGATCCGCCATGTGCCGTTCCACGGCCTCGTCGCGGTTCTGAACCTTGAACTGCGCCAAGGTTCCCGAGAGATGCGTATAGAGGTTGCCCAAAACATCGGCAGTAGTAACTCCAGACTCGGAGCACTTACGCGTACGACCGATGTAAACGTCGCAGTCGCAGTTGCGAAGGTTGACAACCGTTGTTGGCATTATAGATCCACGTCAAGATCGAAGAGCATTCCGTGTTGTTTCTGCAGTCCGGATAGCCGAGACCTTAGAAGACTCTCATTCCGATCCAGGATTTCCTTGATCGACTCAATAGATTCATCGGCAATCTTATCGGTAAGATTCTTCCCATCGACCTTAATTGTGTAAGTAACCTTTAGCAGCGTCATGCGTACACCTTCTTCGATTCCTTCAACAACACTTCATAGGCGTCCGGAGGTGGCAATAGTTCAGCAGACACTTGCCAATGCGGATTGGCAGCGAATAGTTCGATTGCCTGACCTACCCGTCTTTGAATCAGCTTCAGCTCGTCTTCGATGATGACTCGCGGGGCGTTATAAACGCACAGCTGGCCCAATCGATTAGCACAGTTGAACATGCTCCGAAATGCCGACTCTGGCGTGCCTTCTTGAAGGATGTTTAGATCCCGAGTATCGTCCATATGTCTTCTTCCAATGCTTCCAATGCTTCCACGGCCTCATCGTGATCGTGGCATAACTGTTCCCGTTCCGACTCTGCCAGAGGCGTCTCGCCCAGGTTATTTATTGAAGATGCAGGCTTGTAAAGCTTGTACTTCTCCATGTGCTCGTCGTAGTGGTGCCGGTCGAACACACTGCCTTTGATCTGCTTCTTGCAATACGTACACCAGGCGCACTGACCACAACCGTGGCCGCGTGAGTCGCCGCCGGGCATGGGAAGCCCGCCGCAGGAACACTCGTCGGTGTCCATTGCTATTCCTCGAGCCAGAACACAGTCGTCTCACCCTCTGCTGGACCTGTGAAGGTCAACGAGTGGGAATCTCCTTCGCAATTCACTACTGGCGCGGTGAGCAAAGCCATCAACAACTGGCGATGGGTCTGCGTGTAATGAGACAACTTGCGTGCCCGAATCAGAAATACATCCAGGGAGATCAATGAAACGCTGCAACGTTTAGCCCGGTGATGAGGGAAATGCTGAGTGCGGACTTTCATTCCGAACTCCGCAAGCGCTCGTCCCAACAGCACTCTCCGATCCATGAGTTCTGGTGAACATGCGCCGTATCTGCTGGAACCATACTGCGACAACGAGAACATTGAACGATCGGTTTGCCAGCGCAAAACGCCGCCTCGCCATCCGAGTCATTGTCCCGGCTGTACTCATTGGTAATCAAATCACCAACTATCTCCAGCGCTTCCCGGAAGTACATGGACCGGTCGTTGTCTGATGGCAGCGCGGCCTGTTTCCTGGCCAAGTCGCGAACGATTTGTAAAGCCACGCCGGTCTTCATCAAAGTACCTGCCAGAACTCAGCACCCTCCGGCGCTCTTCGTCCCTCTCCTAAAGCAGTGACTTCCGGGGGCTTGGTTATCACCAGATCGTTACACCATTGCCAGAACCGCATGTCTGGCAACGGCCCATCAAACCGCACGGTAAAGTTACTGCCGTCTTCTGCGAAGTCAATCAGCTGTCCGTCATGCTTCACTGAGTGATGCTGGATCTTCATGCGGATTCGTTGTTCCGTTCGTTTCATGCTTCAGTCCTTGTAAGGATCTTGTATTTCTTTTCCAGCCATCGCGACTCCCAGTGGCATTAGGGCGTGAATCACCAATACCATTCCTTCATGCGCGGCCAGAACATCGGGCAAACGCTTGTAAGCATGAGGTGACTCGTCAACGTCGGCTCCCCGAAGGGTAACACCTGCGTTCTTCACCCACTCGTCCATCATTTCTTGTGTGACTTTGCCGGGCCGTTTGCAGGCTCCGGTCTTACGATTGAACGTGCCCTTGGCTTCCATACGGCCCATTGCCCGGCCGGCACCATGCACGGTCGAATACATGGACTCTAGCGCGAATTCATTTTCCATGCCTGATAGGATGACCGACATTTCTCCCATGCTGCCGCCAACAAAGCCAAGTTGACCAGGAAACGCAGGTGTGGCCCCTTTGCGCACTACCCACAGCTTTTGCCCGCCATGCTCTTCCAGCCAGGCATAGTTGTGGTGGTTGTGCACCTCGCTTAGTGATGTAGCGCCCAGGATCATCCGTACGCGGTCGCAAACCCAATCCCGGCCAGCGTAAGCATAACGGCCGGCCAACTCCATGCAGGCCAGGTAGTCAGCTCCCAGGGACGAATCTACATCGATAACCAGAGGCTCGACGTTAACGCCGTCTTTGGCACCGCCGGCCTTAAGAAAGTACGTCGCCGTCTTGTGGCCGAGCCCACGACTGCCAAAGTGCACGCCGATCCACACCCGATCTTCTTCATCCGTGAAGATGTCGACATAGTGATTGCCACCACCTACAGTTCCCAGTTGCCCACGCGCCATTTCTTTGAGAGGCGCCACAGCTTCAAGTTTCCAGGCCGGATCGTCGAATAGATCGGAGTCCACGCTCTCATTGTTCCTGCGGCCCATGCCAAAGCTGATGATGTGGAAGATATCGTCCATAATGGTCGAGATGTTCGCGCGCACATCGTTGGCGTTCGCGTCGGTCAACATCGCTTTGTTTCCACAAGCGATGTCGTATCCAACCCCGCTAGGACTTATCTGTCCGTCATAGGCCACAACGCCGCCGATAGGCACTGCGTACCCCAAATGATGGTCGGCCATAAGTGCCGTACGCACTGCTGTTTTAGCGCATACTTGAATTTGTGAAAGAGCGCCCGCGTCCACAGGTTCGCCCCAAACTGGAATACCGTCTATGAATTGCATGTGATGTCCTTAAAAGTCAGCTTGCGTAGTTTGCCAGTAAATCCAGCCACGGTGTCCAGATATTCCTGGTGCATCGCGCCGCCCTCAGCGATCAGTTCTTTGAATTGGCGCAAGACAGAGAACGCGTGACGATCCACGATCTCCTCCATTTCCCGAAACCGCCACTCTTTGAACAAATGCTCAGTGGCCAGATGGGTAGCCCGGCTATCGATGCTTTGCTGCATGCACATATCGCGCGGCCGGATCGGCATGCTGAACTCCACAGGGACGATCTCAGCATTGAGACTCCACTTTGAGACCGGATCGTCACCAACTGCTGTTTCCCAGTCCCGGCGCCGTAACTCCCACGCGTGCTCTGATACATTGTCCGGACGATCGGAAATATCCCAGTAACCATAGTCCTTGAACCAGTTGCACCGGCGCAGAATCTGTTCGAAACAGCTCTGCTCGGTGTAGAAGATTCCCAGCATGGTGCGCTGAATCGGTAGAATGGCCAGCTCCAGACTGAAATCAACCTCAGGATCCCGTTGCTGAGTCTTTTGGACTTTGGCTTGCCGCTCCCACAAGTCCCTGGTTATGTTGGACAAAAAGGACGGATCACAATGCCCTGGGCGGCCGAAATGGGCCCAGCTGTCGTGCTGACTGACGGAGGCTTGCACGACGTACCGCCTTACCATGCGCTCGGCCAGCGGCTGGATCTTGTTTCGCAGCTCCTGAACGTTGTGATACACCTTGTTCAAGTTGGCGCTGGTGAAACGGAAACCGTTATAGATCTTGGTGCTCATTCAAATTCAATCTCGATCTTGTTAGGAATCGCAAGCTCTGTATGGCACTTTTCGCATTTCAGCCGCGCGTTGTCCCCGTCATCATACTCGGCAGTGGTATAGACACTCTGCACTTTCACCACTAACTTGCCCGGCTTCTTGGACTTATCCAGCGGACGAAATTCGATGTCGCGCGCGTTAGAAATGTCTTCCAGATAAATGAAATCGCGGCAGCCACACTTCGGACATTCCAGAAACTTCCGTTCGCGCCCATTGATCTTGGCTTTAGGTAACTTCAAGTTTACATAGGCCTCGACAAGGGCATCGACTACATCGGCGCCACTAACCGGTTCGTCGGACCCTAACCAGGGAAACAGGCGCTTCAGTTCCTCATGCAGAGACATGTTCAGCTTCCTCTTCTTCCTCGTCGCAGGAACAGTCCTCACGATCGACGCCGCATTCCACGCAATAGACCTTGGGATGCTGTGGGTCGATGCCGGTGACTTCGCGCGCTTCCAGGATCGCCGTGTTCAGATCCGCCGCCGCGGTTTCCCAGCAGAATCCGCCGTCGGTCTCCGCCTCGGTTTTCTGCACGGCAAGTTCCTGGGCAAACAGGATGACTTTCTCAGGGATCATACATTCCTCGGCTGATGATAGTGATACTGCGCGGTGCGCACCAGGGATTCCGGTTCTGGAAACCGCTGCATCAACGCGGCGGCGCGCTTATTGAATTCGGCATCGGATAAAGCTGGCGCATCTTTCCAGGCATTACACAGGTCGTAGAGCCCGCGGCTGAACTCGTTGCTCCACCCGATCATGCGCTGCGCCTTCACCATTTGAGAGGGCAGATTCACGAGCACCAGGTGTGCACCATATCCTTGGGACTGTTCTGCGGGCGGCTGATCGAAGTCCTTGACAGAGGAACTTTGCGCTGAAAACAGCCCTTCGCTCCATCCAAGGCCCTCGAAATAGGTCACCAAGGAGATCAAGCCGTCCACTTCCTGCAGGTAGAAATCCACAGAAGTGTGTCTAAAGAAGTGCACGTCATACTTCAGCAGGTCCGGAAGGCCATAGAGTAGAAGCAAGGGGTTCAGATGAATGGTAGTTCCGACAACAGCTGTTAGCGGCGCCGGCAATGGTCGATCGATGGCGATAATCATAGTTTGCTCACTGAATGGTGGTAATTTCCACCTCATCGGATTGCTCGCGAAGATGTTGATGCAGACTTTCGATGTATCGATCGCGGCCGATAATAGCGGCCTTCATCTGCGCGATCGTATTGCCCTGCGCGGAAAGCAGTCCCTTCTGCTCTTCAATCAGCTCCTTGCGATATGAGCGTTCCAGCAGACGCAGAACGAAACCCAACACTTCGTTAACCAGCCAGACGGCCAGACTGCAATATCCAAGCGCCTCGCACCAGGACGGAATCGTAAACGTCGTCATTATTGACCTCGGAGCCTACACTCTTTGCAGATACGGTTCGGACTAAGAAACAAACCTTTCTCGCAATAGCAATTGATCACCATGGAGAACAGGTTATTCAACTTCTCGATTTCAGGTTTGTCGAAGAGTCGGTTCTCGTGGCCGCAAGTGGGGCATTTCCAGTGTCCCTCGCCTAAGGTCCAGTAACCGCCGTCTTGGTGACCATTAGACCACCAGTGAGTCTGGATGTAGTCAAGCTCACCGATGGGCCAATCGGCTCCGCAGGCCCAACATGTGACTTTTGTTCGCCGCTGCAGATTAGCTTCGCTGCTACGCAGCTGTTCCAGTTTCTCCAGGCAATCGGCAATGGCAGCCTGCACAATGACCAGACCGGTTTGTTCGGCTTCTGTCATCAGTTCAATCATGAGTTCTGCCCTTTAGGTCCATCGAGTCCGAAGAGAGTAGCAATCTTATGTGCCCAGATTCTACGCTCTTCCCTGCGCCCGGCATCAAAACCATCGTCATAAGATGATCGAATCCAAGCTGCAGCGTTCTCCAAACATTCCTCGGCGACACGCCCGGAGACCGAATGTAAACGCGGCAAAAGACCATCGGTGATCGTACGAGCAGCTATACGCTGAATATGGTTGAACTTTAAATCAGCCGGCCAAGCTTTTAATCCCAGCAGTTCGGCAAGACGCTGTTCGTTAACCGCGGGAAGTTCATTAGGGTCTTGAACCATTACAACTCCTGTAGAATCAGTTCCCAAGGAACCTGGGCCGCGAACTTCTGCCCAACGGCCGCCAGCTCGTCCATCTTGTCCGCCCCGTCCATGGGAATGTCGGAAGGCAGCGTGCAATCCCGGCGGAACAGATGGCAGTCGCTGAAATGCCGCTCCACCAGTTGCGTCTGTTGGTCTTCCGGCGCATTCAGCAGCGTATCCAGGGTCCAGGTAAGCCAGCCCAGAAGTCCGCTGGGATTCTGCTCCGAGATGTAACGGCCGGTGCCCAGCGAAACGATTACAGTATCGGCGGGGGCGTAGAACACGTTGTATTTAAACGCCTCTATGCATGATTGGTAAACCGGGTTGCCGGCCACGCCGACACCGCCATCGGCCAGCTTGCCACAGGCAGGAATCAGATATGAGGGAAAATACGTAGGCGCCGAAGCCGAAGCCGTGGCACAATCCACCAACAGCAGACTACCGGTGGTCTTGGCATTACGGACGTTGTCCTTGACGAAGTACCATGGCTTGCTATCGCAAACGCGCACGGCCGTGATCAGGACGTCGATCGGACAGTCGTTCAGCTTCCAGTTGACTCCCAGCGTATTGGCGATGACCTTGCGCAGCTTCTCGGTGGAATACTGGCTGCCAGTAACAACGCGCTTAATGGCATTCCAGGGCGCGCCCGGGCTGAAGATCTCCTTCGCCCGCTTCATATAGACGTCGACCATCTCCTTGCCAGGGACACCTGCCGCGATACACGCTGCAATGAGCGCGCCGGTGGAAGTTCCCGCTGCAAAGGACACAGTTTCCCGGGCCAGCTTGCCTGTGACCTGTTCCAGGCGCGCCACGGCCATGGCCGGGATTACTCCGCGGACGCCGCCGCCGTCGACGCTCAGTATCAGCTTCTTCATTGGGCCGCCTCGAACAGAAACCAGATCCGACGCTGTGCCTGGTCGATCCAGACTTCCAGCATGGCCGCCGTTGCAATATCGCCCTCTTTCTGGCACGTCTCATGCGCAGCACGCATGGAATCGACGAGCATCTGGTTACCACACCTCAGCTCTGTCAGCATCGTTTGCGGATCCACAAAAGCATCGTTGCTTTCCGGAATAGCGTTCAGGGACAAGACTTCTTTGAACGAGTGGATGGTTGTGCCGCCCAGTTTGCGCACGCGCTCGGCGATATCATCCGTCATGTCGAAGATCTGGGTAGCCTGTTCGTCGAACATGAGATGGTAATCGCGGAAGTGCGGCCCGCTCAGGTGCCAATGGAAGTTCTTTGTCTTCAGGTACAGCGTGAATACGCTGGCCAGCAGAATGTTCAGTCCGGAAATCGACTGATCGGAAACAAATGCGTTTGGCGTTCGTAAGTATGTAATGCTCATATTAGTCCTTGGTCAGATACGACGCGAAGCCTTGCCAGTCCTCGTCACTGAACATCTCGAAGATAATGTCAAAGCAAACGATTTCATGCAGATTGACCTTGTTGTTCGGTGTCTTAGCATCTTCACGAAACCTCAAGGAAACCTTCTTTAGCGATTTCCAGAATGGCTCCTGATTCATCGCCTCGGCAACCTTTAACGGCACCCAGATGTAATCTAGGTACAATGACCAGGCACTCTTGCTCAGGTGAATCAGGTTCCAAAGCAGAGAAGTCGGCGCGGAATCACAACACTTCCGCAGAGCGGTGTGCATGGCTTCCGCGACATTATCGTGTTCGATCAAAGTCAGATATTTCGCCCTCATGCAGCTTTTCTCCAGCACTTAAAGTCATTCAAATCCAGGTGATAGCTCAGGTCCAGCGCCGTATGCAGCGCCTTGTACTTGGTCATGGTATCCAGGGTGCCGCTGCGCGCCTTCAGGCTCCGGCCCGCGCCGAAGGTCATGGCCAGCAACGCGTCCGAGGACTCCGCCACCAGGCGGTTACGATCCTTGAAGCCGCGGCCCACCACTGCCGAACAGCCCGGCCGGTGAATCGCTGTTT
>Ga0265336_10000309_pt1 | contig 33159 bp, 37 predicted proteins | sample 42119metaG_FD_193583 | JGI IMG/M metagenome (GOLD analysis project Ga0265336, IMG submission 193583) | Rhizosphere microbial communities from Carex aquatilis grown in University of Washington, Seatle, WA, United States - 4-21-19 metaG | ecosystem: Host-associated > Plants > Roots > Rhizosphere...
CTGGTCATGCGCTTCTTTCCTGCGTACTCCAGGCTCGCAAAGCTGGTCTGTTTCATGGCATCGATCATCGCGCGCGTCGCGTTCGTCGGCTATTCTGGTCCGCCCGAATAAATCAGCATTTCCCTAGCGGACGGCCACCGAACCTTGATTGTCGGGGACTACGGGACGGGCAAGAGTCACGCCTTGCGCGACATCTATTCATTCCTTCGCAAGGAACACTTTCGGCACGGTCATCTAAACCCCTTTCCAATTCACATCAATCTCCGGGACTGCGTCGGCCTGAGGACGCCTGCAGAAATTCTCCGCCGCCATGCAGAGGAGATTGGCTTCGACCACGCCAACGGCTTGATCTCCGCGTGGCGTGCTGGCCTGTGTGTACTGCTACTGGATGGCTTCGACGAGGTGCTGCCGAGTAGATGGCTTGGAAGCGTCACAGACCTGAAGCGCGTTCGATGGGAGGCTCTCGCTCCAGTACGCCGCCTTGTCGATGAAACCCCGGCTAGTGCCGGTGTGGTGGTAGCCGGCCGCTCCCACTATTTCTCAGGACAGGTTGAGATGACCGAGGCGCTCGGCTTCAAGCCCCTCGAAATTCTGTCCATGCTCGACTTCGACGAGGAGCAGCTCGCCGACTTTCTGCGGCAGTCCGGTGCAACTTGGACGCTACCGGATTGGGTGCCCACACGCCCCCTACTTCTCGGCTACCTCGTCACTCTGGGCAAGGACACCTCCGGAGCGATTGCGTCGTACGTGAGTCGTGCGGAAGGATGGCGCGCATTCCTTGATGCCATCTGCATACGTGAAGCGAAGATGTTCAGTGCGGTACGTCCTGAGATCATTAGCCAGATTCTCTCGCGTGTCGCTACGATCGCCCGAGGAGGCACATCGGCGATTGGACCAATCTCGACAGACCAACTTCGCACGGCCTTTGTTTCAGTCAATGGTTTTCAACCCGACGAAGAAGGTATTCAACTTCTTCTTCGACTTCCAGGTCTTACGGGGTCGATTGGTCCTGGCGGCGAGGAGATGCGCTCATTCGCAGATGAAGACTTGGCGGAAACCGCCTATGGGCTCGATCTGGCGGCCTTCATCATCAACCCCTACGACGAAACGAACCCACTCGCGAGTCCAGCATCATGGGTAAATGCGTCTTCCGGACTTGGTGCGGAGGTTGCCGCAGGTCGTCTCCTAGCTGACGCCCAACCATCTGGAGTGGTATCAGCAGCCATCACAAAGCGGCAGAAAGCTGGGAAATTTGACGCCGTGCTCGCAGACCTTCTCACCGTTGTCGCAGCCATGCCTATCGATGGTCTGAAGATTCAAGGGAACTTCCTCATTGCAGGCGTCGCTTTCGATGAACTCCAGATCGCCGAGCACCCGGTCTATGGTGGTACGACCTTCCAGGACTGCCTCATCGAGCGTCTCGACATGAGCGGAATCGACGAAGATTCATCAGCCCCACGCTTTAAAGGTTGCATCGTTTCACACTTGGAAGGATTCGTCGGTATTCCGGAGTGGCTCAAGCCCAACTTCGAAAACACCGAGATCGAGCACTTCAGCACTGCGGCACAGACCACGTCCGGAATCATGCAACTCAAAATCGACCGAGAGTCGCGGGTTGCACTGACCGTGCTAAAAAAGGTCTTCAGTCAACGTGGCTCTGCTCGAAAGGAGGGGGCGCTCAGTCGCGGGCTTGCACCCACTGACCGAGGGATCGTGCCGGCTGTACTTGCAGAACTTGTATCGAAAGGGTGGATCCGCAAGGAGGATTCCGGTAGCAACGTCCTCTACGTAGGATCCAAAGATCGGCGCAAGGAGGCACTACGCGCACTGGAGGCGCCGACCGAGTTCCGACTTCAATAGGCAGAGCTGGCGCCGAATCGAGCTCAGATGCCGTCTCGAACTTCAAGCGTCAATCGACTCCAGCAAGGATCAAATTCGACCCCTTTGGACACGACAGCGTACATGGTGTGCGCGAGCTTATGCATGCGAGTCAGGACAGCCGATTTCTTGGACTTGCCCGCGGCCGTAAGGCGATCGCGGGTTCGGGGTCAGATCTTGCCCCCACAAATCCCAGCAGCCGGCCGCAGGCGGTGCGTGACGCCGGGGATTCTGGATTCGGAATTCCTCCCCCGGGCGCAGCAAGATGCAGTCACACATTGGGGCGCCACTTCTGCTCGCGTCGAGCATCGGTGCAGTGTAATAGTCCGACGAGCACCGTTCTTGCATAGCGCGACCGCGTATGGGACTGGTGCGGCTACTCGGCCCCATCGGAGTCGTAGCCCGGGTAGATCTTGAACGTCGGTAGTGGGTCGTCGATCTCGTGCCACGGGGCCTTCGATCCGACGAACACATGCCTGGTCGGTCGCACGGCGGGATCGTCATCTAGCGTGCCCAGCGTAACGACGGTGAACTCAGGACGATTCAGCCGACGAATGAACAGCTGTGAGCCACATTGACGGCAGAAGCATTTGCGGCGGTTTGGGGAGGACTCGTATTCCGTCAGCATCTCTGCACCGGTAGTCACCCGCAGAGCTTCAGTTGCGACCAACGCGTTGGTTGAGAACGCAGAGCCGTGTGCCTTGCGGCACATGCTGCAATGGCAGTTCTCCGGGCTACTGATGGGGCCCGCAATTTCGTATCGCACGGCGCCGCACAAGCAGCTTCCTCGCACCTTGATCGGCTTCAATGTGTCATCCTTCTGGGGAGTTGAGTCGCGCATTGATCTCGTCGACGTCGAATGCGCGCGGATCGAAGGGACGGCCGATCCATTCCTTGAGGTCGGCGTGATCAGGGTGGTCGGGGTCTGCCAACGCTTGAAGGAACTCCTCGTACCCGCCGGCGCCGCCGACGTCTTCAGGTGGGCAGGCGTTTTCGCCGGCGATGCACTGTGCGAACTCGATCGGTGCGTCCGTCGTCACGATCTTCTCGACCTTCACCTTGTGCCACCAGCTGTCGCCGAAGTCGTAGAGATACTCGAAGCTCTTGCGCCTGCCGAGGGCTTGGGCCAGCGTCACCTCTTCTTCCGGCATGAGGTCGTCGGGGAACTCGCGTCCGGGCTCTGTTGCCCCGTAGTGGTCGTGACCGAAGACGAACTCATGCACGTGCCCGCCGCCCCACCCGGTGCCCCACAGCAAGGCCACGTGCAAACGCGATAGGTCGATCGTCATGGGCACCAGCAAGCGTCGCCACACCTTCGGCCGAACGTCCTCGAGTTCGACGTACAGCTGCCAAGCCTGGGAGTCACGTGGGATGGAAGTCGAGGTCATGCCGGCACTGTAGCCGCGGTCGCCGGCGCCGCTACGCAGTGGATGCCCGAAGTGCCACCGCCCGTCAGGCCGCCTCGGCCAGTGGCTCTTGCCACGGCGCCTGCAGCCGTGGCGCCACGATCCAGGGAAGCAACTCGTCGATCCTGTCGATCCGGTGCTCGCCGATGCGCTCCAGGACGTAGGTCAGGTAGCGCTGCGGGTCGATACCGTTCAGCTTGGCCGATCCGACGAGCGTGTAGATCACCGCGGCGCTGTTGCCGCCGACGTCGGAGCCGAGGTGCAGGTAGTTCTTCCTGCCCAGGGCGACCCCTCGCAGGGCACGCTCGGCGGCGTTGTTATGGGCTTCGATCCGTCCCTCGTCGACGAAGCGGGTCAGCGCCGTCCAGTTGCTCAGTGCATAGCCGATGGCCAGTGCCATCGGCGACTTGGCCGACACCTGCGCCAGCGTCGCGGTCATCCACGCCTGCAAGTCCTTGACCAGCGGTGCCGTGCTCTCTTGCCTGACCCGCCTTCGCTCGCCAGGTGACTTGCCATGGATCCGGGCTTCGATCTTGAACACCTCGCTCATGCGCTCCAGCGCCTGGTGCGCCAGCGTGCCGACCAGCTTGTGCTGGCGAACGTGGATGTCCCACACCTTGCGGCGTGCGTGGCTCCAGCATCCGGCTTCGATGATGCGACCGCCCTCGCGATCCTCGGCGTAAAGGGCGTTGTAGCCGGCGAATGCATCAGCTTGCAGAACGCCACTGAACTTCTTCAGATGCTTGGCGGGATGCTCGCCTTTGCGATCGACCGAGTACTGGAACCATGCTGCGGGAGCCGCGGTGCCTCCGCTTGGTCGGTCGTCCCGGACGTAGACCCACAGCCGGCCGGTGTGCACCTTGCCACCCTTGCCTCCGAGTGCGCGGATCGGCGTGTCGTCGCCGTGAACCTTGTCGGCCTTGAGTACATAGCGACCGACGGCATCGGCAAGTGGTGTCAGCAGGTGCGCTGCCTGCGCGACCCAGTCTGTCAGCGTCGAGCGATGCAGGTCCAGACCGGCGCGGGCAAAGATCTGCGTCTGGCGGTACAGCGGCGTATGGTCGCAGTACTTGCTCACGAGCACGTGGGCCAGCATGCCGGCGCCGGCCATCACGCGATCGATCGGACGGTTCGGCGCGGCGGCCTGCAAGATGTCCCTGCAGCCGCCACAAGCCAGCTTCGGGTGCACGTGCCGCACGACGTGGAAGCTGCCCGGTTCGTAGTCCAGCACCTCGCTGACGTCCTGGCCGATCTCACGCAGCATCACACCGCAAGCGGGGCAGCCGCAGCCGGCTTCATGCCCCGCGGGCCAATGCATGACGGTTCGACGTGGCAGGTGCGCCGGCAGGTCACGCAGGTTTGGCCGCGGTCGGGATTCCCGCTTCTTGCGATGTTCATCCAGCGACGCGACCTTGCCTGTCCCTGCGGCGCTCTGATCGGTTTCGGCGATGGGCACCACCTGGCCGCCGACCAGCTCGAGCTGCGCATGTTCGAGCCGCTCGCTGGAGCGGCCGTACTTCATCCGCCGCAGGTAGGCCACCTCGACCTTCAGCTTCTCGATGGTGAGCTGCGCGACCTTGAGTTCTTCCTGGAAGCGCTGCACCTGGACGCCGAGTTCGGCGTTGCGATGCAGGGCGTCTTCCAAGTTCATGGCCGTGACTTTGCCTCACGCGTCACGTCCATTAAAGCGGGGCATCCCCCGTCAACCGGATCGACACGGTTGGCCGCGACACGTCAGGCCGCAGCACGTGGCTGCCATGTGCGCTCGGGCCGGCGCCAGTCGATGCCTTCCAGCAGCATCGACAGCTGCGCCACGCTCAACGACACGCTACCGCTGTCGGCCTGCGGCCAGACGAAGCGACCTCGCTCCAGGCGCTTCGTCAACAGGCACATGCCGTCTCCGTCGCTCCAAAGCAGCTTGACCAGATCGCCTCGACGGCCCCGGAAGACGAACACATGCCCAAGGTAGGGATCCTCTGTCAGCACAGTCTGTACCTTGACTGCCAGGGAGTCGATGCCGCAGCGCATATCGGTCACGCCCGCGGCCAGCCACACGCGCGTGCCCGCTCGCGGGCCGATCATCGAGCCTGGCGCAGCGCGCGCAGAACGCTGCATAGGCTGGCCTCGTCCACCGGACCGCGCACACGAAGTTGGACGCCGGCGACCTCCAACTCGATGACGCCGCTGCGCGGCGCCGGCTTCACCGCCGGCGTGGTCGGCACCATCGGCTCGGGCATTGCCACCACCTCGGTTGGCGGCGCGACCTCCACGGGCAGCAACACGGTGGGTGCCGCACGCCCTCCGTCGACGTGACTGTGTAGCCTGCGCCACCTGAACAGCATGTTGGCGTTGACGCCATGCTGCAGGGCGATCGCCGACACGGACGCGCCGGGCTCCAGGCTCTGTCGCACCAGTTCTTCCTTGAACGCTCGTTCGTGCTGTCGCCGGCCCTGCTTCCCCGGCTCCTGTTCACTCTTCATGGTGTGCACCATCTCCGTTAAGCGCACACCTCCAAGCGGGCGTGCGCACCGGATCGGATGCTTGCCACGGAGGGCCGGTCAGGCAAGGACGGCCATCGTCGGACTATTACGGTGCAGTGAAGGCTATAGCGTTTGGATGGCGCCAGCATCGCCAGGCGTGAAAGACTGCTTCAGGGCAGTCAAAACAGCTACCTGAAGGACTGCACTGGGTCGATAGCGTGAGTTCGCGGACGTGAACAGCGGTCATACGGGCGCCGACCAACCCCGAGCCGTGGCGGCCGAGCTCCTGAACGTCAGCAGTCCGCCTCATACCGGCCGGTGACGCGGCCACCCACGCGCAAGGCGCCGTCCCGACCCGAGCCAGAAATCTGCGTTCGGCGAAGGCATCTGCCCAACTCTCGAGGACGCATCGCCGGGGACAGCAATGCAGCGGAAGCCGAAGTCCACGCATCGGGTGCCAAGGTCTGTTGCGGGACACAATGCAGACGTCAGGAGTCTCCGCGCAGGTACGTACGGACGATCGTACGCCCGCGTATTTCACTTGGCGCCGCAGACCATTGCCGATGACACGAGCTTCCGCTCGCGAAATTCGGCTTTGGCTGGCACAACGCAGCTCGCGGCCGAGCCTTGGCTTCAGCGGAGCACTTGTCCATGCTCCGCAAGAGAAGCCTCAAGGGTCGCCTGATTGCGCGTCTGCAACTCGTTCGCCGAGCATCAGTCGCTCCAACTGAAGGCATAGGTAATTGGCGCGCAGAAGCATCTCGCCTTCGGTCGCATCCTGGGCCAGCGATGTACGGAACGCCGTGAGGCCGGCTTCTGCCAGACGCTCCGCGTGACGGACCAGCTCGGCACGCCTCGGTTCGCTGCTCTCCGCCGGCGTGCCACGCTCAGCCCGCCGCTGCAGCTCACGCCGTAGATCTCGCAACGCGCCCGGCGTCGGTGGGTTGTCCTTTGTCGCCGTCACCTGCGAATCGAGCGGCGGAACCAGGCGCTTCAGCTTCTCTACCAGCGCAGAGGCAATCCCCATTTCCGGCGCTTCGTCGAAGTGCAGTGCATCGACGCAGGATTTGCTGGTGCTCGGTCGCACTAGGCTCAACGGTTCCGCTGCCAAGCCGCCCTTGGCTGAGACGCGCATGCGGGCAATCAGCAGCGTTCCCGATTCCAGATCCGTCGTACTCAACCGCTCCACGCGCTCGATGGCGTGGCGGCTGAACGCGTCGAACGGAATCTCAGCATCCAGCGTGTGACCCTCGCCATCGCGCAGCGGCCAGACAAGCGTTTGTCGCGCTTCGTCGAAGCGGGCCGCGCCGAATGTTGTTGGCTGCAACGCCACCCAGTCCTTCATAGGCGCCGGTTCGGCCAGGAGGCTGGCACGTCGTTCACCACGTGCGCGGTACAACGCGGACCAAGAAGTCCAAGGCTTCAGTTGCTGCGCAAGCGCCGCCGCATCGAGTCCCGTCACCGCGGCGCTTGTGGAGTCGGAGGCGGAGACGCGCCCCGCTTCGTTCAATTGGGCCCCCTGCAGTACGACTCGGCGTCCCGTGGTCTGGGAGGGCGAGCCCAGTCCCGCCCATGGGCCGGCAGCCTTGTAGCGCGCGGTAGGATTGAAACCGCGTTGAGCTTGCGGTCTCGCATCTGTGCAGGACACAAACGCCTGCTCGGTCGGTGACCAGAAGATCATGGTCAAGCCTACATAACCGGTCGGTGAGCGCCATGCCTGCGCGCCTAGCCCATAAATTTCAAGCGAGGCGGCGGCTTCATACTGCGAGCGTGCTCGTCCTACCAGGTGGCGTGGCGCCAAACCCCGGGCCGCGGCAGCCTCCAGGGCGGAGACCAGCCCGTGGGCAATGGTCAATTCGTCGAGCAATCGCAACTCGTCGGCGCCGCCCGCCCGCTCGAGCAGAAGCTCCACATGGTCCGCGATGCGTCGAGTCAACAGGCCGAGGCGATGGTAATCCGCGCCCTGCGCCCACACCGCCAAGGTCGAGTACCGCTCTTGTATGCCCCGGGAAAGGTGTGCCAGGCCGAGTTCCACCGATTCGGACAAGATCTTTCGCAACGCCGCGCGTAGCCGTCCACGCGATTCGTCCAGGCTTGCATCGCGCGGCTGCGTTGCCGCGTGATCCATCCCCAAGTCCAGCGACTGGCCGCGCTGGTTGGCGATCGCTTCGGGTGGTGTGAGCTCGCAGCCGTGGGCACGCTGGAAAGCGAGAACGGCGGCTACACGGTATTTTTCGATCTGCGCCAGTTCGACATCGGCGATCAGCGCCTCGAGTCCGCCGCCCATGTAGCGCAGCATGATGCGGGGACGTTGCAGACCTAAGACGAGATGCTGGGTGCCTGCGACGACAAGTGCATGCTCAGGTTCGAGATCGTGAACGTACTGCCAGGCCCAGCGGTATCCGGCTTTGCCGGCATGGCGCGTGAGTTCGGCCGCAGTCAGGGCCAATAGGGACGCCTGCAATGGCGCGAGCGCGTCCGCTTCTGACAGATCATTAGCGGTAGCCTCGGCCGTTGTCGACTGCAAGAGCTGCTGCAGGCCCATTGCCGCCGACAGGATGTGCTGGCATGTGCCGCTCGCCGGGCAGTCGCACTGCGCATGCGCCGGTCCGCGATGATCGAAGCGGATGCGCCGGTCGCCAAAGCCCACCACTACCTGTGTGGCTGTCTGCTCCATCAATTCGACGCGCTGCTGTTCCAGGTCCTTGCGGGCACGTCGCACGAGGCCACGGTTGGCCAGCGCCACGTACGACTCATCGTCAAAGCGCGAAAGCAAGGCGCCGAGCTGGTCAAGCACTGTGCTCACGAGATCACCTTCACCAGCCAGTGCGCCAGCTTCTGCGGCGTCAGCGCTGCGATCTCCATGCCGCAAGCGGCCAGTTGCTCCGCCATCTGGCGGTCAAACACGGGGTGCGCCTGGCTGTCGAGCGAGGCCAAGCCAAGCAACTTCACGCGCGCTTCTGCCAGCTTCTTCACCGCGCGCACCAGTTCGCCGGGAGGCGCGCCTTCGCAGAAGTCGGTCACCAGAACGAGGACGGTTCGGTGTGGGTTCTCCACCAGCTGGGTGCAATAGCGCACGGCCTGGCCGATGTCGGTGCCGCCGCCGAGCTGTACGCGCATCAACGTCTCCACCGGGTCGTCGGCATGTTCGGACAGGTCGACCACGCTCGTGTCGAACACGACGATACGCACGCGGAAGGCCGGCAGGGCCGCAAGGATTCCGGCCATCACCGCGCTGTGGATCACCGAGTCGGCCATGCTGCCGCTCTGGTCAACGCAGAGGATGATGTCCCAGGGCAGGCGGCGCGTATTGCGCTCGAAGAAACGCAGCTGCTCGATGACGAGCTGCCCGCGCTCGCGGTCGAAGTGCTTCAGGTTCTTGCGGATCGTGCCCTTGGCGTCAAAGTTCTGCGCGATCGCCATTGGCGAGTGGCGGAATCGATTCAACCTGCCCGACAGCGCCTGCCGAACTTCGGACTCGAGCTGGCGTCGGATCTCGTCGACGACCTGGCGGATGATGCGTCGCGCGAGGTGGAGCACATCCCCCTTCAGATGGACCCGCAGCGAGAGCAGCGTGCGCAACAACTGCTGGTTGGGTTCGAGTCGCTCAAGCGTCTGCGGATCTGTCACCAGCTCCGTCATCCCGTAGCGGTCAAGTGCATGCTTCTCGATGACCTCCACCGTCTCCTGCGGAAACAGCTCACGCACTTCGCCAAGCCATGTGACCAGCGTGAGCTGCGAAGGATCGAGTGAGCCGGGCGCACTTCCCTCGCGCAGACCACGGCCCTTGTATTCACGGCCGTAGAGGTATTCCAGTGCACTGTCCATGCGAAGGTGGGCGCCCTGGAGACCGCCAGACTGCCCCGGCAATCCCCGCTCGGCGTACTTGCCCAGTACGAGTCGCCAGCGGGCCAGATCCTTCATGCGCCCACCCATGCGCCCAGGCCGTCGGCACCAAGCAGATCGAGCAGTTGTTGTGTTGAGGCGAGGTTCGCTTGCACTTGCTCAGCCGACAGGTCGTATCGCACCAGCCGGCCAAGGTCGGCTTCGCCATGCAAGCCGGCAACGGCCTGCGCGATGCGATCGGTCTCTTTCGGTGTCATCTCGGCAAAAGCCAGGCGTAGCTCGGGCAGGTTGGCCACGAAGTCGGCGTCATCCCAACTTGCCAGCAGGCGATCAAGCACCAACAAGAGTGCGGGCAGCTGCCAGGTGACTTCGCGCGCAGTCTGCAGCAGCCCACGCAGAAACGCCACCGCGTCGCGTGTTGCGATCAAGCCGTTGAGGTGCCCATCCACGACCGTGCCGAGCATGGCCTCGGACATCCTGCCTGCTCCAAAAGCCAGGCCGGCCGCAGCGCCGCGCACGAAAGCAAAGTCATTGCCAGACAGCAGTTGCTCAATCAGCGCCCAGTAAAGCGTGGCATCAAGGCCTTCTCCGGCGTCGCTGGCCAGCAGTTCGCGCATGCGCGACAGGCCCGCCACCACTTCGCGTCCGTCGCCTGGCGCACCGCGCAGGCCTCGGCCAAGGTAGATGGCGCGCTCGTATGCGGCCTTCAGGAGCAGGGGAAGTTCGTCGATCGCGCGCGCCTCCAGCGGCTCACGGGACTCCCACAGCAGCCCCAAGGCACCAGCCGCGCTGGCCACCGACTCAAATTGCGCGTCAGCAGCAATGACCGTTGCCAGCGTTCCACACACCTTCGGTACATGGTCATGCAGTCCAAGCACGCATGCCTGCGCGAGCAGCGCGGCTGCCGCCTTGGCGTTCCGGGGCTCGGCACCCGACTGGAATCGCTCGAGTCGCTCTCCGAAACGTGCTGAAACGGCCAGCGGCACGGTGGTGCCGTACACCGACGACTCGACCAATGCCGCCTCGGTGGCTGCTGAATACGCGTACTCCCAGTGCTCCTGCAGGCGTTCGAGACCCAGCCCGTTGACGAAATCGGGGCCGGCGCTGCGATGAGCCAGAGGCACCCCAAGCAAGCCAAGCCCGTGGAACAAACGGCTCGTGATCCGATGCTCAGGCCGGCGGTAGATGTCCAGTACAGCGCGGCGCGGCGCCGAGTCGTCGATCTTCAACCGCTGGCGGCGCGCCCGGTACTCGAAATCACGAACGAGCGGCGGCGTGCTTGCACCCGGTGGAACCTTGCCCATGGCCTGCCCACTGAGCATCCGCCGGGCCACGGCAAGGACGAGCGCCCCATCCGCATCGGCATCGCCCTTCACGAAGCAACTCGTGACGGCATCGATAACGTCGTCACGAAGGGGAGCGCGGCGATTTCGCAGTGCGGCGAGCCGCAGAGCTTGCTCGTACGCGGCAGCTAGCGCTGGCATCGGCAGTGGCAGCCCGTGGCGAGTGCGCAGTTCCATCGCAATGTCGAACAGCATGGTCAACGCCAGCTCCTGGCGGACACGGGCACCCGCCGCGAGACCGGCCTTGTCGTAACGAATCAGCCGCTCCCACACCTGCTGGTGCCAAGCCGGCGAGGTCATGCCCGCCGAATATCCGTTGAGACGGTCAAGCCGGTCCTGGCTGTAGCGAATGATCGCGGACGCAGAGTCGCTGACCGAACTGCAGGAAATCGATGGGCGCTTCAGGGCGTCGGACTGCAACAGGCGGGGCAGTGCCACGGCATGGAAGCCACCGACGACCGCGAGCACCGGGCCGTCGCCGGGCTGACGGCGGTCCAGCGCCTGGCGAATGTGCCAGGCCATCTCGTCTTCTCGCGCCAAGGTTCCGTCGGCACGCAGTTCTTCGTCGCTGCATTCGACGCGGGCCAAGTGGCAATAGGCCGCCATGTCCACGACGTGCTGTTGCAGTGTTCGGGTGGTCGCCGGTGCCTCGAACAGGTGTTCCCACAGTTCCTCGTGGTCGCGGCAACCCAACCGAGATGCAAGCTCGGCGAGGTATCGGCTGCGGCGGAAGTGGCGTTCGTCGAGCAGCGACTTCGCCTCGTGGTCGCCCTCGTCGGCTTCGATCTGGCATTGTTCCGCGTGATCCAGGTCGATGAAGTTCGTCGGAATGCCCAGTTCGTGCGCAGTGCGCAAGGCCGCAAATTCCGGCGAGTGCTCGCAGAAGGGGTAATAGGCAGCACGGCGCTTGGCAGACTTCTCGCTCTGCGTCTTGAACACAGCGTAGGTGTAGACCGCCAGCGGCATGCGGGCCTCGGGGTGCACCAACATTGGAATCAAAGGATCAAAGCTGCGCGGCCCCTCGACCAGCACCGCGCTGGGACGCACCTCGGCCAGCCAACGACGCAGTTGCCATGCGCACGCCGGGCTGTGGTGGCGAACCGGGAACAGCACAAGATCAGACCCAATCAGCCGGTCCCCCAGCGCGCGCACGGCATCCGTCGTGGGCAGCATCACCGGCTCCAACTTACCGATCGAGCTCGCGGCGGGCGTCGAGCACACGCCTCCATTGCGCCTGACGCTGCGCACGTTGCTTCACCACGACATCGAAGTAGTGCCTCAGCTTCGTGCCGTCTTCGGGGTTGTCCTTCAAGACCGTGCCGATCAGCTGTCGGGCCACATGCTCTCCGCCGACAGCGCCGTCGCCAAAATAGTGGGCGTCCAAGCAGGCGGCATAGCCCACCGACACGGCTTCGGCTGATGACATCACCGCCGTGGGCTTCTCGATGACCACGCCTTCGCTGGTAACGCCGTTCCTCAAGTCGTTGAACGCTGTGATCAGCAGGTCAACCACGTCCGGATCAAAGTCGACCTCAATGTTGGCGCGCGCGAGAAGCGCATCCGTCTGTTCGCGTACCAGCTGGGTCTCGAGTTTGCGGTCGGCAATCGGCCGCACAGTCTCGAAATTGAAGCGGCGCTTGAGTGCGCTGGACATTTCATGCACGCCGCGGTCACGGATGTTGGCGGTGGCCAGCACGTTGAATCCGCGCTGTGCGAACACGGTGCCCTCTTCGCCATCGAGTTCAGGGACGTGAAGCACCTTTTCCGACAGCAGGCTGATCAGGCTGTCTTGAATCTCGGGTTGCACTCGCGTTACTTCTTCGAAGCGGCACAGCATGCCCTGACGCATGGCCTCATGGATCGGGCCGCCGACCAGAGCACGCGGCGTCGGCCCTTCGGCCAGCAGCAGCGCGTAGTTCCATGAGTACTTGATCTGATCTTCCGTAGTTCCAGCGGTGCCCTGGATGATGCACACCGAGTTGCCACTGATCGCCGCGGCCATCAGCTCGGAAAGCATCGACTTCGCGGTGCCTGGCTCGCCGACCAGCAGGAGGCCGCGGTCACTCATCAGCGTGACGATGCAGCGGTCGATGAGCGCGTCGTCACCGTAGAACTTGCGGCGCACGGCGAGCTTGTCGTCACCCAGAATGAAGGTGCGCACCGCCCGCGGCGATAGCCGCCATCCCTTGGGACGTTCTCCTGCGTCTTTCTCACGAAGGCGAGCAAGCTCCTCGGCATGCACGCTCTCGGCCGGTGCACGAAGCACGGCTACGTGTTCGGTCTGAGCCATCTCAGTACTCGCTCTTCTTTTGCCAGTCGGGGTCATATCCCGTGCCATCGGCCGCGATCAACCGCAGGTCGTTGTAACACTCCGACAGCAGGATCTTCGGAACCTTGGCGAGCGCCAGCTTGCCTCGCTGCCAACTCGATGCGTCAGCGCTGCTGGAGAAAGACAGGTTGAGCAGCGCCACTGTTCGATTCTCTTCGGGCAGCGGATTGCCCGTGAACTCGATCACCGCCTGAAGACCGAGGGTTGGGAAGCGCTTCTCATAGACGTGGAACCAGCCGCCATCTTCTGCAGGCCCGCGTGTGTAGCCCAGTTTCAGCGCTCTTCCGCGCAAGGCAAAGGCTTCGATCAGGTGGCCCTCGAAGTCCTTGACAGCATCGTCCTTGAATTTCTCTTCAGGCAGCGCGTAGGTGCCCTTTCCAAGTTGCTGGAACAGTGGCTTGATCTCGTAGTCCACAAGGTGCTGCTGCCAGGCCGGCACTGCGTCTGCTTCCAGCAAGGAGTCGTGCGCCAACCGGATGTGTGTTCCCTCGGCCAAGGCGACCGCGTCGTCCTCCTGGTTCGTGAGTGTCCCGTCGTCAAGGGGGCGGAACGCACCCGCCGGCTTGCCGTCGACCAGCACGACCCACACCAACCGCTGTACCAAGTGACGCAAAACCGGGTGCTGCTGGAGGTACGCGGCCCAGTCGGCGGACGGCCACTCCCGCTCGGTGCAGAAGGCCTCATAGAGGCGGTCCGTTTGCAGGTCGACGATGCTCTTGAGTTCCTTCTTCGCAGCGCTGAGGGACTTCTTCGCCTCCTTGGCCTGCTCCGCATCGTCGTCCTGCCGCGGATCCGGCAGGGACGCAATCTTCTTGCCGTCCGGGTTGAACAGCTCTATTTTGAAATCTGGCAGCAATTTCGCGGTGAAGCTGCGCGCTCCGTAGCTCAAATCGAGCGTGCCGGTCTCGTCGAAACCTGCGGAAGGCACGGTGCGATCAGCCAGTTCGGCCAGTGTCCAGCCCTTGCGCTCGGCCAGTGCCTCTGCCTGTCGTGTCGCCTCTTCCTGGAAACTCTTGGTGCGGAAGCGGCTGCCGATGGCCAGCATCAACTGCGTGGCGCTCGGATGGTCGATCCAGGCCAACATACCGATCAATGCCTTTCCCTGCGCCGCACGCGAGCCGTACCACTCCTTCAGATATCGCTGGACGGGCCCCGCCGCGCGCTCGCGCGCGCAGGCCGCGGCCACGGCAAGAAGTCCCTTGGAGCCGATGGCCGAGCCCGCAGGCTGCCGGAGCTGACCTGGCAGGAATGCGGCTGTCAGTTCCTCCACCGACTTGCCGAGATAGGGGCTGTCCTGGTAGTACTGTGGGTAGCTCGACATGGACGAGTAAGTGCCTTGCGCCTGGCTCCGCGCCCGTTGCATTGCCTCGTCGGGGGATATTGGGCGAACATCCTCTCGAAGCCAGGTCTCCAGTACGAACTGGCCGAGGGCTTCGCGGTCGCGCGGATCGAAGATCTCGCAGTACTTTCTAAGCACCGCATTGGGCTCGGGCGACTTCTGCTTGACCGCCTGGACGGTCATCCACTTCAGCACGTCAGGCGGTATGGCTGCCCCGGTGTCGGCCCAGCGAACTTCCGGCAGTGCGTTCCAAGGAAAGTATTCCAAGTCCTTGGGAACACCTTTGGCGAGCGACTTGGCCGCCTCGGCTGCCAGGGCATCGCGATCGAGGTAACGCTCGATGGGCTGTCCGAGCAGCTGCAGGGCATCGAGCATGGCGCCTTTGGCAACGTCATGCTTCTCCTTCGCGACAGCTTTCTCCAACGCGGGCACGGCTGGTCGATGTCGGAGTCGCGCCAGCCAGAGCGCCGCCACGGCGCGCGTTTCAGCCTTGCCGTCCGCCAACGCGGCGATGATGCGCGACTCCTTCTCTGCGTGGTGCTGCAAGGCCTCCTGGGCCGGCACCCGATCCGTCTTGCCCGACCCCAGCGCCAGTGTGAACAACGCATTGATCGCCACCTCGGGCGGCTTGGGCAGCGTCGCGATCGCGCGAAAGAGGCCGGCTCGCCCGAAGGCGTAGTCCTTGATCGTGTTGTTCAGCAAGGCCTGGAGAAGAGATTCAAGATGATGCGCGAAATACGGCCACACATGCTCGGTGGGCCAGTCGCTGGCGAACTGCGCGCCCCAAGCGTGGCAATAGTTGCGCAGCAAGGCCTGGCCCGACTGTCCGACCTGATCGAGCATGCACGACAACTCCAGCATCGTTGGGCGACCGAGGCGCCTGTGCATGGCATTGAACGCCTGGTTCGCCGGATGCATCAACATGCCGTCGTGCGACGTCGCGATGTCGAAGAACAGCAGGATCTTCAGCATCGCCTCGGGCCCGACGCCGTCGGTTTCGGCAAGCTTCAGGGCGGCCGGGGCCACATGGTTCCAACCGCGCCCGCGTCGCTTGCCAGTAGCGGGTGGGTGCGGTTGATCCGATCCAAGATAGGTCTGCAGCGCCGCGGCGTCTGTATCCGTGAAGGGCTCATCCTGTCGGAGCGGAAACGTGTGCCCCTGGGCGACCATGCGCGCATGATGCTCACGCGAGCTGGCATTCGAGCGTGTGATGGACTCGCCAACCTCTCTCCAAAATCGCGTGAGCGCGTCTTTCGGTACCCGGCAGTTGGCGGCGGACCAGTCGATGGTCGGCAGTTGGATTTCGTAGGCCTCCTCTGCGTGCTCGGCCGCTTTTTCGCCAGCGTCCCATTCCTGGATCAGCGCTTGAACCGACGGCGCCTTGTCAGCCGCGGCCGTGTCGCGCGCGAACCCGACGTCGTCTGCGTGGCCTTGAGCCGTACCAACACTGTGAAGCAGTCGAAGGGCGTGCATGCGCTGCTCGGGCTTGCCGTGCATCGCCAGGTCGCGCAGCGGGCCTGATACTGCGGGTCCACCTCGCCGCACGGCACTCTCGGCCTGGACGCGAACCTGCTTGCTGTTTGCCACACTCAGTTCGCAGAGTTGCGGCGCGAGTCGATCGAGCGACTCTGGTGTTGCACGAGCCAGCATCGCCAGGGCATGAACACGCTGCCCAACGGCGCCCGCCAGAAGATGAGGCCGAATCGCCTCGACGTGGCGCTCGATCGCCTGCGGGTAGTCGGGAAGATCGGTGAGCATCGACAGGCGCTGCTCGGTACCGTAACCAGCATCGACCGGTGTCGAGAAGCACGCGGCGATGACGGCCGAAGGATCGAGCCCGTCCTTCGCCAGCATCGCTTCGATCCGCGAGTAGGTCAGCCCACGGGCTTTCGGCCGCTGGCTGGACCAGCCGGTCAAGCTGCTTTCGGCGCTCGCCATCAGCAGCACCTCGGGCCAGTGGATGCCACGCGGCAGTTGCATGCGGCACGAAGAAGCCTGGCTCTTCACGCTGGCCTCCAGTACCCGCGCCCAGCGCAGAGCCACTTCGGGCGCAACCGTGCCCAGGTGTTCGAACACGTCAGGCAGTTCGCGTTCTGCGCGCCCGTAGTGATACCCCGTGAGCCTGAATCGCTCACCGACCTCCGGTCGCTGCGCCACCTCGTTCAACACGGCGATCGGCTCGCCCTGCAGAACGAACGCCAGGATGTCACGGGCGAGCCCCTTTCGGCCCTTGCTGCCATCGACCTTGTCGAGCGGTTCAAGCAGCTGCTCCAGGCGCTGTGCCCACGCCTCGGGAACGTCTGCGGGCACGTCGAAAGCGCTATCGCCAACCAGCTTGGCCATCCATTTCAGCATCGCCTTCCTCCCCTGATTTTTTCGATGTTTGAGCGGCGAGTGTTGACTATATCTGCGCTCGGCTTCGGGTCAATGTGCGCTCCCAGTTGATTGGCGTAGAAGAGACCGTATCCGGGGAACTCCAAGTTTGCCAATGCGGCGTCCAGTTCATCGCCGCTCTTGAAGCGTGGGCCCAACTTCGCGGAACGCATCAGCGACTCGGCGCGCTGAACTTGTGCGGGGGTCAGGTTGCCCTGGTCGTCCTTGTAGTCGTGGAAATCGTCGTAGGCCTTCGATAGCTCAAATCGCTGCCCCTGGTATTCGACAAACTTCATCTGTGGCTCCGCTGCATGAGTCCGAGCCGACAAAGCGGCGGTGAGGGCAAGAGCGGCTGCAATCAGGGCACGGTGCATGGTTGGCTGACTTGGCCGACGACCGACAAAGTGTCGCATGACCTGCCTGTCGATACGAGCGATGTCTACTTGCTGGCGGTATCCCGGGACAGTACGAATGCTCTACACACTACGCCCTGCACGTTCGGATGCAGGGACGCATCATGGCCTCTCAGCATCGGAATGAAATCCTCGTCCGACCAATCGTGCGTTCGCAGACGCTCTACCCATATTCGCGACGTTGCCCGATGCAGACATTCGTTGATTGCCTTGAGTGATTGAACCTGCTCCGTCGGCGTCAATTGCTCGTCGACCCAAACGACCCTCGCAGCGACGGTCAAGTTATGCGCGAGCAGTTCGAAGAAGTGCAAACGCTGCTCGGCAGGTCAGCTTGCCCAACATTGAAACGCATTGGTCGAAGTCGTCAAACGTCATGGATTGTCTTTCGCAGTGTTCTCCCAAACGCGGTCGCCTGAGAGCAGATGAGATGCACAAGGCGCGCAATCAGCGCGAGGTCTCGCCATTCGCATAGACGCGAGAAGAGACCTTCGATTGCTCGCCTTTCAGGCGAAGCAGCATCGACTCGATTTGCTCCGGGGATAAGCCGAGCGCCTGCATCTGGCCCAGCATCATCTCCTCGGAGACCTTGTTCTGATGGCCGGGGCCCTTGAAGCTTAGGCGGCGGCGCGCATCCAGAGCCTGGCCGACGTGCCGCAAACGGACGCTGTGGCAGCTTGTCGAAGGTGAACGGGGTGGTCAGAACGCCTGTGGCGTTCCGCACTCGATGCCGGTAAGACCGGCGTCGGACGCCAGCCGCTCGATCTCCGCTCGCCCCGCATCGTTGACGTAGATACGGATGACGCCCATCTTCGGGTCCTTGAAGACAGCCGCTTCCTCGGGCACCTTCGACTCGTCGAAGGCCTCCGCCTTGATCATCCCTCGCTTGTCCTTCTGCGAGTTCGCCTCGTCGAGGCACGGCACGATGTTCGTGACGTTGTAGAACCAGAGCGTCTCGCCGCCATGGTGCAGTTCGAGAAGCTGCCCAAACTTCGAGAGGAACGAGCCAAGCGCGAGCTTGGCCTTGGCGTCCAGCACGAGCGCGCCGGGCTTGAGGTGGATGACGTTGGCGCGAGGCTGCGGCTTCTTCTTCGGCTCCGCGAAGAACTCGACCGCCGGTCGATGCTTCCAATCCTGCACGGCCCCCTTGGTGTCAAGCATGCCCGACCGCGAGTCCTCACGATCGAGCAGCACCAGCGGAGCAAAGCTGTTGATCTTGGCGCAGCGCAGCTCCCAGATCATTCTTCCCTCCATGGGAAGGAGCCGTCGACCAAGTCCTCCTTGATCCCGCGCAGCACCTCTCGGCACGACGGCGTATCCGTCGGCTCGTTGAACATGAAGCGCTGGGCCACCGCCACGTAATAGCGGGCGGTATGGATCGGGCCGTGAAGTGGCGCGTTGGGCAGGCTGGGCACCGGGATGTTCTTGAAGCGCGGGAGATGCACACCATTGTCCGTGTCGTTGATCCCGATGCCCCACTTGAAGATGACGTCGCGTGATTCGTCGGCCCGGCTGTCCTTGGAGGCGACGATGTGGTGGGCGCAGACGTTCTTCGCCCGTTCCAGCCCGCTGTCGGCGTTCAAATTGCGGGCGAGCGTGCGGCGGTGGTTGGCCGACGCGCGTTTGGCGTCCTCGAAGAGCTTCGCAGCCGAGTAACCGGGCAGCGTGCGGCCGTTCTCATAGCCCACGCGGTCCTTCTCCATCTCTAAAAGGAGCTCGTTGCGCAGCTCGTAGCCGTTGACTCCACTGTTGGCGGCGATGCGGTTCACAGCCGCGGTGAAGCGAGCCAGGCTCGCGGCGAATTCGGCGCTGCCGGGACGCATTCCGGGCTTTCTGGCGGTCGTTGCCAATCTTCTCTCCCATTCGGAGCCATTGGCCGGCGCGCGCCGTCCTCCGGCGCTGCACGCGGCCGCGGATCGCGGGGCGATGACAGCCGCCCTTGTCGCGTCCTATGGCAATTCCCACCGCTGCAACGGTGGGTCGCAGGGAGAGTTTGCCATGTGGATGGCGGCCGACTCGGGGATGGACTTGCCATGGCTGGCCGGCGTGCGGCGCGGGGATACGAAAGCCAAGAACTGGGCAGGTTGTGAACGCCATGAGATTCATGCGGGTAAGCACGGCCTCAAGGCCCCATTGCTTGGCACGGCGGGTTTGAGCACGATGGCATGAGGGTGCACACGCTTGGATGTGTGCACGTAACCGGACCGTGCACACACGGGCAAGCGAGTGATCGAGGGCAAGGACACGCGGCGCCGGCACGGCGAGGCGTTCATGCGGGAGCTCGTCGAGCGCAGCCTCCAACCAGGTGCCTCGGTAACGGCGCTGGCGCAGGCACATGGCGTCAACGCCAACCTCCTGTTCAACTGGCGGCGCCTACATCTGCGCGCGTTGGCTGCGAAGCCTGCGCCACCGCTGCATCCCGCGCGGCTGCCCGTCACGGTCGTGCCCGAGTCGCCGCCCGCGGCAACGCCCCCACCGCCCGTTGCATCCCTCGCGCGCGCGCCCCACGGGACGATCGAGATCGAGATCAGCGGTGCACGCAAAGCCTGGTAGGCCACAAGCCTCCTTTCGCCTTCTTGCCTGACGCCGAGTGCCCTTCTGGATTGCAAATGCACTTGGTGCCGGTCAGCGGACATGAGGAGGACATTCGCCGCGCTGCCTATGCCATGGTGCATAGCGGCTTGCAAGGCACTCAGGCGCAATGCGCAGCCTTGAAGGCCCAGGGTTACAACACACTTCAAATCGCCGACCGCTTGGCCATCACAGACCGAGCGGTGAGACTGGCGCTGTCGGCGCTACAACCTCGCCTGGAAAGCGCGGAGCGCATCCGCTGGGGCTCGAGATTCGCACCACTCTGATCAACGCGCCAGCTTGTCCAATTTCGAAACCAAGTCCTCAGCCCGCAGGTGGGTGTAGCGCTTGAGCATCTGCATCGACTTGTGCCCGCTGATCGCCGACACTTCCTGGTCGCTCAACCCGGCTTCCACGAAGCGACTCACGGCCTCGTGGCGAAGATCATGGAAGTGCAGCTCGGGCATGCCCGCCGCGGTCTTGATTTCGCGCCACGCCTTGTTGAAGTTGTAGGGTCGCCGGATCTTGTCCTTGCCGGGCTCTCCGAAAAAGACCAGATCTGTTTCCTTCTTCGGGCGAACGGGATTGGCCATTGCCTCCTTGAGCAGCGCCGTGGCCTTGCGCGTCAGCGGCACCGTGCGCTGCGTCGTGTTCTTGGTGTGCGTGAGAAGCACGATGCGCTTGACCAGGTCGACCTGCCCCATCCGCAGCGAATTGATTTCCGACGACCGCATGCCGGTCTCGATGGCGATACGCACAATCCAGCGGACCATGGGGTTTGAATACAGATCCACCAGCTTCAGCAGGCCCGTTTCTTCCGCAGCGGAGATGCGCCGATTGCGGCCCGCACCCGGAGACGGCCGGCGGATGTTCAGTACCGGGTTGTAGACCAGGCCCACGCCCCACGCTTTGATGGCCACCGTGAACAGGTGCCCGATCATCGCCAGCTCCAGTCGTACCGTGTTGGGCGCCCGCGGCCGGGGTTGCCCGTTGTCATCAAGCCGATCCAGACCAGCGAGGCGCTCGTCCCGAAACTTGGCCACCAGCTCCGCGGTGATGCCGGCCAGGGAGTACTTGCCGAAGTGCCTCTTGAGCGTCGCTGCACGGTGCTTTTCGCTCTGCTGAGTGAACGGCCGCTTTGTGGGTGTCACTTCGAGCAGGTAGCGGTCGATCGCATCACCGAACAGGAGACGTTCGGACGGCCCACGCTTGATGTATAGGCCCCGCACCATCTCGTCTTCGGCACGCCGCGCCCAGTCCTCGGCATCGCGCTTCAGACGGAACGTCTTGGTGGCGGTCGGGAAGCCCGTCTTGCGGATGACGGCTTTCCAGTTCCCAGAATCGGTCTTGACGATGGTCGGCATGGGGCTCTCGATTGGCGCTGTCGCCGCCCACTGTACCGAATTTGTACCTCGCGGTCATTTTCGGCAAGCGGCGAGGCACTGGAAACGTGTGACTTAGATAGTTGATTGGCCAATGGCTTCTTGCCACTTTGGCCAAGAGTGCATTGGTCAACAAATCGCTTACGAGGTAGACGGTGCGGCTCAAGCTTCTCCAGATGGAACAATTCTTCGCGACTTTGGCCGGGAGTCTGGTTTTACAGGTAATCGTGGCCAAGAATTCTGGATAAGAATCAATGAGTTACGCGCGTCAACCCCGGTTTTCAGCTTAGTTTGACCGCGCGTGCGCAATTTGCATACTGCCTGTCGTCATCAAACACGTCGCGCATCGCCTGCAGCGCTGTTTACCCGGACACCGCCACACTGAAAAGGTGGAAGGAGATCGAGCCTGGCGCAACCTCACCTCCGAACTCGTAGTCAATGGCTCGATCCGGCCCTTCCCCATGACTGGGCTCCGACTTACGCCGCAGACGATCTTCGATCGCCGCCGCGCTCCTTTTCAGATCAAGGGTGTAGTGGCAGTTGACAACTAGGAGTTCCTTGCCCTCTCTGACGCTTGCGAACTGAAGAATGTTCACGCAGTCCTTGCCGACGAAGTCGTCGACCGATATCGGAATCGACTGCTTCGAAAGAGCCTCGCACAGTTGCACATGGTTCCGACGCTCAAGCTTCTTATACGGTGCCAGGAGGTCATCATTCGAAACGCACATGAGCTCCTTCGTTTCTCGCGCAGCCGAAATGAGCGAGCGCGCGTCCGCCAAGTCCAAGCACCTCTTTGTGAAGGTGCCGGTCGGAAAGTTGTCGAGGGACAACTTCCAAAAAGTCAAAAATAGCACTTCGAATCACTCCAGTCGTCGCCGCCAGGGCGGCCTTCTCAGAACTCCGTCAGTTGATGCGCCACGCCTCTGCCAACTGGAGGACGCGAGCGATTCCAACAGACGGCAGCGCCGCAGAGACAGTCAGCCCCCCTATTCCTCCGTGCTCATGCATGAAGAAGAACATCTTCGAAATCGGACCGATGTCACCCAGTTCGCAACAGATTTGCCCGGCATCGTGCGAACTAACCTCCAAAATCACAGCTGGGTACCACCGCTGCTTGTCAATCGACAGGACGACCAGTTCCCCTCGCTTCTCCGCCTCGAGCAGGCTCTCCGCAGGTACAGACCGCCGCAACGCGAACTCCGCCGCAGTCAGCAGCCTGCCGTCCGCAATCCAGGAGCGCAGTGTCCTCTCGCCGGCAGCGACCGCCCGGTCAAGAGCGCGCGAATTTCGCTCCGCCGTGCCTTCCGGCTTCTTGCGATCAGCGTCGTCAATCGAGTCCATCACTTTTCGGCTGCGAGCCAAGACTTCAACCCACCAAGACCAGGAACGTCTTCCGCCAACACCACTTCGCCCCTCAACGGGAAGTGACGCAAGGTGAATTTCGCGTAGTTTCGAGTCTCAGCCGAACCATGCGCCCCATATTGAACCCGTTGGAACAACTCCCTCGCCGCATCGATGCTGCTGGCTACGGTTGACGGGAGCGCTCGCGACGTCGGCCCAACGAGCGCAGCCAGCAGGTCGGGGGCGGGATAGGTCAGCAATAAGTCCGCCGCGCGCTGGACGATCTCTACCGGAAGCGATGCGTCATTCTGCATCGCCTCCAGCAGTTCCCAACCCCAGCGCAGCGATCTCATCCTCTCGTTGGGCATCGTCATGGTCGCCTCCGAGATATCAGTTGACCCGCAGCGCCTTCGCGGACAGAAGGCGCGTCGCGGCATCGACTTCAACGCACAACGTGTATCGGTCGAGGCCAAGCCGTCGGGCCGGGCAACACCCATCACCGCTGTCCGAACAAGTAACCCATTGAGGGCTTTACATGGGATCGTCTTGCGTCAATCACACGTACCTTTGTTGGCTGCGCCGGTCCAAGGCTTGATCCGCGCAACGAGGTGTTCGCGTACCAATCCTTGCGCACGGCTGCCAAAAAGACCGGAATATTCCAGTCCGTCTTCTCCGACGAACAGCATGCACGGCATATCTTCCCCTTCAGGATCAGTCGCCCGCCAAACTTCGGCAATCGGGAACGACGACCAGGAGTTTCGCAACTCTGACGCTGGCGGGGCGATGCAAAGCAGCGACGCGACCTCGCGCTGCAGTGATTCGATGCCATCTGCGACGTCTGTATCCCAAGTCAGCAAGAACGTGTCCCGAAACCCCTCCTCCGTGGCCGGATGCAGTGTGAGCAAGAACCAGGCAGAGTTGCAGGAGATGCCCAAGGTGCGCCAGTACTGCGCACCAGGCTCTGCAATTCCCTGGGGTACGTGAAACTTGTATTCCGGCAAGGTGACGAACATTTCAGGCGATCCAGACCTGGCGGCGGATCGAAGCTGTTGACGATGTCGCCGATTGTTCTCGTGGTGCGCTGGTTCGACAAGCGCGGCGCCTGATGGGGGAGCGGCGGTCTCGGCCAAAGATTCCGATTGCGAATACGGCGTCGGGTGCGGCAGCGCGAATGTTCCGCCACCGAGGGCGCTCCCTCATCGCGCGCTCGGCTCGCTGAGCAACGCCTCTCCGCGACGAGTCGCCAAGTGTCGACCAGCGGAGCCCACCCTTCCTGCACCGCCGATCAACGTCCCGGCGTCGCCCGCCTGACCTGATGCCGGCGCCGTGCAATCGCCCTACTCCGGCTCACCCTCGCCTTGCAAGGCACGCTGCGTCATCCCGATCAAGGTCGTCGGCTTGTACTCGAGTGCCCTCGCAATCTTGAACAACGCAGACAGCGTGGGCTGGCTCAGGCCGCGTTCAATTTTTGAGAAATAGGACCGGTCGAGCTCGGATCGGTGGGCCAGTTCTTCCTGAGATAGACCTGCGCGGGCGCGCGCGGCTCGCACGACGGTACCAAAGGCAAGCGCGGTGGGGGCGTCGAACGTGGACGCCCCTTTGGGGCGCCCGGAAACGGGCTTGCGTGGGCGAGTGGGCATTCGCCCGAGACTCGCTCAGCCGTAGTTTATAGACCACGGTTTAAAAACTACAAGAACGTCTTGGGCTGCCTCCCCGCGACGGTCGCGAAATCTCGCCTCGTTCGGCCTCAGGAATCTGTCGAACGCCGTCCGCGAGGCGTGGACCGCCCTCGTCGGGAGCGAAATCGAGGGTCGACTGTTGGAACGGTGTCCAGGTTGCGGCTGAGTTCTGCCATGAAGGCCAGGAAATCGATCTCCAAGGCGGTCAGCCAGGCACGGAGCTCGATGACGTCGAGCCGGCGGACCCCGCGTTCGATCTTGCTGACCATGGATTGGCCCCGCCCTAAGCGAACCGCCAAGTCCGCCTGCCGTAGGCGTTTACCCTGGCGGCTGCGACGCAGCAGCAGGAGGAGGACTTCGTTTTGGCGGGTGTGCAAGGTTTTGAGCATGGCTGTAGCAGCCAGCCTACGGGTATGCCGGGCGTAGTCAAAATCGGACTCTGATCTACGCGGCAGGTACCCCGAACTTCCGGCCAAACGGCCTGCCGCCGCTGTAGTTTATATGCACAGTCGCACTCCGCCGCGCCCGAAGAGCATCGTCTGCGGCCCGCTCGCCCAGAGGTCCACCCGACTGAGCAGAATGCACCGACGTTGGTTCGCTCGAAAGCCGTGGCTACCGCGATGGCCGGCCTATGCGTCTGGGTCGCGAAATGCCTTCGCAAACGCGCTGGCCCGACTGGCTTGGTCGCTATGGAGGTACCCTGAAGTAGTTGAGATTGACGCGTGCCGGAGGTTGTCCCTTACCGTCGTCAAGGATGCTCCGAGTTCGAGCGCGTGCGTCGCATGGGTGTGACGCATCCAGTGCGTGGTCGCCGTGCGTAGTTTGACGCCGAGCGCTGGACTCGTATCCTTCAATACCTCGGCGGCCGTCTCGAAAAAGCGCTCGACCACCATGAGCAATCGAGTGGGCGTGATCCCGACCGCAGCGTCATCTGAGACCCTGCCCACGACGGCCGTCTTAGAGCCCCAAAGATTGGGCGACGTAGGCAACCCGCGCTGGGACAGGTACCGGTTCAACGCAGTGCGAACGGAAGGGGGCAACGAGACTTTCGCCTTCTTCGCGCCCTTGCCGACAACATTTATCCAACCGTCGTTGAGCTCATCAATCCAGATGTCGCCTAAGGTGGCGTCGCACAGCTCAGACGGCCTCAACCCGGTTCCCCTCGCGAAATCGAGCACGAACCGAAGTCGATGCGCCGCGTCCTTCGACCATCCATATGACCACTCCAAGCCGTCCGCGACGACCCGGATGAGTCGCCACTCCGCCTGCGTGAACACCCGCCCTGCGTCCGCCGGCGACGAGGACGTACCACCCCGCACCTTGAGCCCGGCGAACGGGTTCGCAACCACATAGTGCTGCTCCACGAGCCACCGAAACAGCGCCCCCAGCACCGACACCGCGTACTTCACGGACGTGGCTGCCAGGGGTCCGACGAAGGGCCGCCACTCCGCCGACGTCCGCGACCGCGCCGGTCCCACCCAGCGAACCTTCGGCGTCGGCTTCCTCAGAAACGCCCGGTACGCCGTCGCGTCCTCCGCGGTGAGCGACGAGAGCGCCTTGCCGCGCTGCACGACGGCCCAGAGGATGAGACGCTCGGCCTCCTTCTTGTAGGCGCGCTGGGTCGCATCGGCCTCGTGGCGCTCGATCCAGGCCTGAACCGCCTCATAGTCGTTGCTCGCCGACAGCACGCACGTCGCTTTCGGCGCGCGGAACTGCCCCTTCGAGCCGTCGAGGTCTTCCGGGACGACCAGCGCCTCCCAGGGCACGATGTCAGAAGCCTGCGTCGGCGCCACCAGCGCCCTCGCCCGCTCAGTCAGGTCGGGATGCGCGGCGAAGAACGCCTCGACCCGCTTGGCACTTGCCTGACCCAGCCCGGGAATCGCCACCCACCACATCCGCCGACGCGGCACCCGCAAGGTGAGCGCCGCCAACGTCTTGATGCCCGCGGCGTGCAATGCGGCCGCCGTCCGTGGCGTGAACCAGTCCGTCACCGCGTCGCCAATCAGGGGCTGCTTCGGAGACGCCGATCTCAGTTCCTCGATCGCCGACGAAATTTGCGCCGCCCGCCGCGTTCCCGGGCGGGTGCGCGCAGCGTCCAGGAGTTCGGCGAGGTCGTCGCGTCCGGCGAGCCGGGCGGTGCGCTGAAGCAGGCGTCGGGTTCGGCCAATGACGGATCGAGCCGACTTGCCGTCGCCCAGCAAGTGCGGGGCATAGCGCTCGACGGCGGCCCGGGTCTCGAGCCCTTCCGAAGCAGCTCTAAAGGCGGCCAGCTCGCTGGCGCCCGGAAAGCTCGGGCCGCCCTCTCCTGCCGCGTCATCGGTGGGATCAGCGGAGTTGGGCATGCGGGAAAGTCTATGCCGATAAGCCGCGATATTGCAATCTCGCAAAGGTGTTGCCCGGGGCAACAGCCCCCGAAGTAGGATAGGCAGAGGCCAGACATCGGACGGTTTCCAGCTGACAGGCGAGCCCTCCAACGCGACCGGTGCAGGCGGACTGCAAGCAAGACGCAAAGGCAAAGGATGACATCCAGCTATCGATCAACATCACCGTGGCCAGGCAGCATGAGGCGGCCATGAGTGCGTGGTGCGAGTTCAAAATCGAGCGGATGTACGGCGCAGAACCGGAAGCAGTGTCAGAGGCAGAGCTGCCCCAGGTCGTGCTCGATCTTCAGTCGACGGGCGGTTTGAACGGCTTGCAGATAGTGCCCGACGCGGCCCCTGCGCCAGACGGTCATTGGCAATATCCCTACCTACACGTCGAGTGGCACAGTTCTGGCCGAGGCTATGTCGTTCAGTGCTTCGAGACCGTCTACTCCGATTCCTTTTTCCTCGCGACCTCCGCCAACTTGTCAGAACCGGAAATCTACGTCGAACTTGGCGGACAAGGCCAAGAACTGTGGCCGACGCAGCTTTTCGTGCCCTATGACAGCGTGATGCAGGCGTTGAATCACTTCTTGACCACCGGCCTGCAGGATCCGCTGCTCGATTGGATCGGGCTGGGCGACTTCCCTCGGCGACCGGTAGCACGTCGGCCAAGACCTCGTTGAAATGCCCCATTGCTCGTTGTCAGACGCCGCGGCTGACAACGAGGCGAGCACCCGGCATGCTGCGCCGATTGCGCGAACCTCCTGCCCCTCCTTCCCGAGCCGAAGTTCGGCCCGCGTCGAAACGCCGGGTTATTCCGATCGTGGATGTGTTGCCCGGGGCAACGCGTCGGGGTTCTTCGGGACCCATGGGGTACCGTCCAGCACTGGACCACGACTCGCAGCCAGCAAGCTGACTGTCGAGTACTGATGCGGAGCCCCGCTGTCGGCCAAGTGCTGCCACTCGCCGATGACCGCTTGCGCTTCCGCGGGACCCCGCCCTGCGTCCCGCTTGACTTTGCTACGACCACTTGGCAGGCGACCTGGCCGTCGCCAAGCGCGACTGTCGTGCCAGGGTCGGCGTGGATGGATGCCCTTGGGCCACTCGAACTTGGACTAAACCCGGCGAGCCACCGGGCGCACGGCGGCGGCTTTGCCGGGGATGTCTGGACTGGAGTGCGCGACGGGATCACGTAGCAGCGGCACTGGGTGCGGCGCTGCTTTCCTGTGCGCTGACACGGCGGAAGGCTTCACGCGAGGCAGGCTCGCGGGTGGTCCGCTTTACAGAGCAGGGCTTGGCCGGCTGGAATTCGATCGACGTGAAGCTTCTGCATGGGCCGACACATGGGTCTCCCTGATGCCGGGATGCCGTTCAGCGCGGCAGGCGGTGCCTGCCTCCATGTTGCGAACTCGTCGCCAATGCCTGATTGCTCCCGTCGCGTTTGAGGTTTCTGCCACCGGTTCGAACCGACCGATGACCGGCCTTCAGCAGTCGTATTTCAGGGTCTGTTGCCCGAGGCAACACTATCTCGAGATTGCAAGAGCCCGGCCCATCGGCATAGACTAACTCCGTGGTTTCCGGCCTTGACGGCGTTGCTCCTGCGGTTGCGCCGAGACTTCCGTGCCTCTGAGGACGAGAATGCGTTACTTCGCGTTGATGGCTAACGCGCTGTTGGCGATCAACGCTCCTACGCCTTGATGCTGAAGCCGTCCCTTCCGAGTGAGAACTGATGGACTCAACTGACGATGCGGATCCAAAGCAGCCTGAAGATATGCAGGCTGAGGCGTTGGGCGCGCTAGAACGAGCTTATGCCCGTGGCGATAGGCGATTGCGTACCTGGATTGCGGATGGCACGTTGGTGGATGCCCAGGAGTTTGCAACGCGATGGTCTATGTCAGCGAAGACCCTTTCCGAAGTGGAGGCGCTGAGAGAGCTCCCTTGGTTTTGGGTCGATGGAGTGCGGTGGTACCCATCCGCTTTGCTAGGCGTGAACTTGAGCGATGCAACAAAGATTTGCAGAGCTCTTGGAGACGATGGCCCGGCATCCAAGATGTTTTTCTTCATGCATGAGCATGGAGGAATTGGCGGGCTGAAAGTCTCGGCGGCCCTGCCGTCGGTTGGACTGGCCCGAGTGCTCCAGTTGGCGCAGGCGTGGCACCACAGATAAGGAGATTCCCAGCGAATTGCATTGCTGCTGACTCGCGGTTGATGGCGACAAGCCTGAACCCGACTTTCGGGTGCGGAATCTCTTGCTCCCGCACCGGGATCTTCCTTAAAGCTTTTCGAGAATGGCCGTGGCGCTGACGACGCCGTCCATCGGCGCGTCCTTCGTCGTGGCGTCCGACTTCTGGATCTTCGTCGAAGGCCTGTTGCAACATGAAATCGACGCCGAAGGCGACTGGATGTTCGACCAGTCAAAGGTCATGGCACGCGACCCCGCTATCCTCGACGTTGTCCACGTGGCCTTGCCCTTGGATGCCGACTGAGCGGATTCTGCAGGTCGCTCGTCGGCGAAGCTTAAATTGCGGCCCGGTGAGGCTCTTGTCGGCCACTTGCGGTCGGTCGCGAGCGTCCGGTCTCCGGACTTGCGGTGTTGTAGCCACCGCCTTTGATATGCTGCTAGTCAGCGTGGCGGAATGGTAGACGCACGGTAACAACCGTCCCCGCAAGGGGTGCAGGCTTCGATACCTGCCGCAAAGAATTGACTCTTGTCGGCCAGGTGCGGACGGACGCGCTAGACTGCTTCGGAGCGAGGGGTTCGATGTATACGCCTTGGTTCTTCCTCGAGAGAGATTCTCCTGCGCGAAAAGGTTGGTACGAGGCCTGCGACGCGCCAGGCGCAGCGACCGTTCGCATCTATTGGGACGGCAAGTCCTGGATGGCAAGGGAGAGAATCGCTGACGACATTCTGCTGTCAAGGTGGCGGGGGCTACTTGCTCAATCGTCGTATCCGGAGGGTCGCGATGACCCTGAGTTCACATTGGGCGGTACAGCTCGGCCTGACCTCTCGCCTGCCGCCTCAATCGGCCGACGCTTCTGGCATAGGTAAACTTCAGTCGTCGGCCAGGAGCGGAAGTTCGCGACGGACAGCTTTGGGGTAGGCCCAATCGATGAGTTTCTGCCCGCTTCATGCAGTAGATGGACTAGACGTGAACTTGACCGAACTCGAGACCGCGCCACTGACCGAGACGGAGCTATGGCACCGCTACGACGAAGACGAACGGCGGCTGACAGCGCGTGTCAGCGAGCGCATGCTCGACGTCGCCGGCGTGCGTCGCGGCCAGCGTGTGCTGGATATTGCGACGGGCCGAGGGGAGCCGGCGTTGCGCGCGGCGGCGAGAGTTGCCCCGGAGGGATTCGTACTCGGAACGGATCGATCTGACGACATGCTCACCTTCGCGCGCGAGCGCGCGGCAGAAGCGGGCATTGAAAACCTGACGCTCGAAGTCACGGACGCGGAGACGCTCGAAGGGGTGCCGGATTCCGCCTTCGACGTCGCACTGTGCCGCTGGGGCCTCATGTACCTCGATCAGCCACAGCGCGCACTCGCCTCACTGAAACGGCGATTGATCCCGGGTGGAACCTTTGTCGCCGCCGTGTGGGCCGAACCTGCGCGGGTGTCCTATTGGTCAATGCCCCGCAACGTGCTCGCGCGGCATGCGTTGGTGCCGCCGGTCGACATGGCGGTTTCCGGCACTTTCCACTACGCCGAGCCGGAGCGGCTGCGTGCGGACCTGACTTCCGCCGGTTTCTCCGTCGAGCATGAAGAGGACGTCGCGACGCCGGTCATGGAAGCCGCCACTCCCGACGGGTTGATCGCGTGGTGCCTGGCGTTCGGCCTCCGGCGCATGCTGGCTGGTCATCCTTCGTCGTTGGGCCATGCCTGGCAGCGCGACATGACCGCGGAAGCGCCTCGGTACCTCGACGCAGACGGGATGTACCGACTCGGCGGCGTGACGAGACTCGTCTTAGCGCGCGCCCCAGGTGGACGGCGGGAAATTGCGCCCCAGTAGGGAGCGCGCGACACGGCATCTTGCCGCGCACGCTCTGGGGTCGGATGCGGCCACGAGCGGTCTCTCCCGAACGTCGGCTTCGGAGCAGGCTTGCGACGGCGGAGCTTGGCATTTCGGAATCGCGAGACTTCCGCCTTGAGATTTGATGGAGCGAACTTGGACGATGCGGGAGTAGTGGGTTTGGTAGACGCCTTCGAGCATTCGATCGAGGCAGGCACTGCCGTTGCGACTCGCGAGCCAAGACTGATTCGCGAGCGAACTTCGTTGGGGGAAACGGCTCTGCACCTTCTCGTTCTGGGTAGAAGCCAAGATGCCGTCAGCTCGATGTTGAGGCTTGGCGCAGATGTATGCGCCCTGTGTAACTTTGGCGAGTCAGCCCTGTCGCTTGCCGCTTCGCTGGGAAAGGCTGAGGTCGTCCAGATGCTGCTGCGCGCTGGGGCTCCGGTCGCCATCGACGGTCAACTCACGCCAACCCTGCATAAAGGTGTGCAGAGCGGCAACAGGCAAGTTGTCGAGCTCCTGATTGATGCCGGAGCTGACGTCAACGAGCAGGCGGACTTTGCGGAAGCGCCTATCCACATTGCAGCCGAGGAAGGATTTGCTGAGATTGTGGAACTGCTGCTATCGAAGGGCGCCGATGCGCAGCTCAAGAGTACTTTTGGCGGGACTGCGCTCGACGTAGCGAGAGACGCAGGCCACGACGCGTGCGTCGTGTTGCTAACCTCGAAGCACTGAGGTCGCAAGTCGGCCAAGACTTGCCGGTTACGGTGTTCGGCTTCGGAGGAGCCCACCCCGGGCTCACGACCGGTGGAACCGGCCGCTTGCGTGCATTGGCGCTCTCTTTGCAAGGAACTGGCACACCATGAAATTCTCAGATCAGCGCCTAGATGGCAGCGAATTCAAGAACTGTTCGTTGGCGAACGCAGTCTTCGACGATGTGAATTTGTCGGGGGCAAGATTGACGAACGTGAACCTGTCAGGCTTGACCATCGAGAATGCGAATATCAAGGGCTTGAAGATCTTCGGCTACGACGTTGAAAGCTGGATCCGAGAGCAGCTTCGCAAGGACGGTTGCCACCTTGACTGAGCCGAGGCGCCAACAACGTCGGCCGTCGGCCTCCCACAGAGCCCGTCGAACAAGCGCCGTGTCTGCCGACGGCTGAACTGGCGAAACCGGCCATGAGCCGACGGTTACAGTCGACCGCTTTGGGGTAGTCTGCGGCGACCATGGTCGAAGAATTTGAGGGCGAATGTCAAAGTTCAGGTCAGCCGAGGAAGTCCTCGATGCGGTTCGAGAATGCGTGGTCGAGTTCGGCAACTATGATGTACGACCCGGCGTCAACTCCAAAGGGTTCTTCGGCGACACGCCAGTGTTTGCTGCAATCACGTGGGGCGACGTCAGCGCGGTCAAGCTACTGCTTGAAGCGGGCGCGGATGTGAACGTGTCGGGCGAACGCGGCGCTACGCCACTCCACCACGCAATCCGGATGGCTGAATTTCCGATTGCAAGAGTGTTGATCGCGGCCGGCGCCAACTGTGAAGCGCGTGACGATGAAGGCAAGGCACCGAGGGACTGGTGTTGGGAGGGTGAGTGGCCGAGCCTGTTCGGAACTCGGCCCAACCTGCCTTCGCCGGGAAACTGAGTCGTCAACAATCGGCCAGCAGCTGACGGTTACAGTAGTCTGCTTTCGAGCAGCGTAGCTACCTGACCAGCCACTGCGATGTACGACATAACGCACCTTCTAACAGACCGACTCCTGCTTCGTCGCCCAGTGGCGAGCGACACCGACGGCTACTTCGCCATCTATGGTGATCCGCAGACGAATATGTTCAACCCCGCAGGGCCTTTAGCGGACCGCGTGCAGGCCGAAGCTAGGATGGCGAGCATGCTCGATCGATGGGAGACTCATGGGTGGGGCACATGGGCGGTCAGCGATCAGGAGCGCCCGGACGAACTCCTGGGTTTCGGTGGCCTCTCGGACCATCTCTATGGCACGGAGAGACGAACCAACTTGGGATTTCGGTTCGCCGCTGTGGCCTGGGGCAAAGGATATGCCACAGAGCTGGCAGCCAGCGCGCTTCAAACCGCTTGGCGGATAGGCCTGGACGAGGTCTGGGGTTCGGTCAGAGAGAACAACCTCGCGTCCCGGAGAGTGCTTGAGAAGATCGGGATGCTGCAAGTGGACAAGGTGCAAGACCCCAGCGGTGCCGCCGCGACCATTTGGTACACCGCAAGGCAGCACGCCTTGTGCAGCGTCGCGTCTTGATCGGGCAGCAGCCGGCGGCGGATTCAACTGGTCAACGCAACAGATTCGCTGAACATCTCAGCGGGCGTCCTGAAGCCAAGCGTCTTTCGAGGCCTCTCGTTCAATTGTCTCGCAATCGCATTGAGCTTCAGCTGTGAGT
>Ga0265336_10000311_pt1 | contig 33087 bp, 22 predicted proteins | sample 42119metaG_FD_193583 | JGI IMG/M metagenome (GOLD analysis project Ga0265336, IMG submission 193583) | Rhizosphere microbial communities from Carex aquatilis grown in University of Washington, Seatle, WA, United States - 4-21-19 metaG | ecosystem: Host-associated > Plants > Roots > Rhizosphere...
GAGGTCAAGACCGATACCCGTCCCTTCTCCAACCTTCTTTGTGGTGAAAAAGGGGTCAAAGATCCGTGACATGATCTCCGGTGGAATTCCCGTCCGGTCGTCGATGATTTTCACGTTGACGCTCTTGCTGTCGCAGGATGTTTCAACAGTGAGCTCGCCGTCATTGCCGAGAGCGTATATTGCGTTGTCGATAACGTTCGTCCACACCTGGTTCAGTTCTCCGATGTAGGCCGGAACCAGGGGCAGATCATCGCAGAATCTTTTTTGTACTGCAGTATGCTTGTCGCGCAGTTTATGCCCCAGGAGGGTGAGTGCGTTCTCAATATCCTCATGGATATCGGTCGACTGCAGTTCGTTCGTACGGTCCATCTGCACGTGACTCTTGATCGCCCCAACCAGATTCGAGATACGGTTGGAAGCTTCTCCCAGATCTCTGAGCATTCTCTGAGAACTGAGCACGTTCTCAAACCACAGAAGAACGTCGGTCAGCGCATCCTTGGTCTCATTGACCATGATCGCATCGAGGTCTTCGCGAGTAACGCCGGCATCTGCGAATGGTTCGATCACCTTCAAGTTTCCGGGGAGGCCGTTGTGATCGAGCCATGCGGAGATTTCATCCTCCCGTTCTACGCGTTGCAGCGCAGAGAGTCTGTTGTCTGCATTGAACGTCTTTGCCGCGACTGTGTGGCGAAGGCTTTGAATGTATTCTGCACTGACATTATGTCGAAGCAGTTTCTCCGTCAGTTCATAATTGAGGTTCAATCGCATGGTCAGTTCGGAAGAGATCCTGTTGATCGCAGAGGCGGGATTGTTCAGCTCATGGGCCATCCCGGCGGAAAGTCTTCCCAGCGCGCTCACCTTTTCAAGCTGCATTTGCGTTGTTGCGAACGATCGCGCACGCTCGGTCATGTAACCGATGAGGCGCTGGACAAATGCGGGGTTGAGCTGCTCCAAATCCTGAAAATACTTCTTGTGAAGCGTATAACGCTTCACTTTGCCGACAGCGTACGCGAACCCGGGGGGGGGCCTTCATTCTCGAATAAGGCAAAAGTCCTCCAGCGCCGCCGGTGACTGCGTCATTTTGGAAGTTGTAGTAATAGACCTGCTGTCCGTTTGACGTCCATGTAGAAATCGAATCTCCCTTCGAGGATAAACCACATGACGTCCGCCGGATCCCCCTTCTTCACTATTTGCGCGCCGTCCACGTATTCAGCATACTCGAGCCTGTCGGCGAGCCACTGAAGGTGCTCATCGGGCAAGTCGCTCAACGCAATAATGCGTCTCAATTTATCTATCGATTCGGTCTGCATACAAGAAAAAATTACATAGATACCCTTTGCGGAAGCAGTATCCGGTGCTGATCAATATTTGGGACGGCAGAGGTGCGGGAAAACCTACGTTATAAAAATCGCTAAAAAACCACCTATAAGTCAAATGGTCGGGTAATGCTTGAATTAGAATAATGTTCAAAGGGTTTTTGTATCGGGAGGATAAAATATCACGCAAAGACGCCAAGCCGCAAGGAAAACGTTTCAATTCTCTTTGCGCCTTGGCGACTTTGTGCGAGCGAGTGTCACACTATCCTAAATTCAGGCACTGCCTTTTTTTATCAATACTTGATATTGATAAAGTACTAAACTATCATTATCACAAAATCACGGGTAGATCAAATGGAGCTATCACATTGTCCTTTTATTGTAAACATTAAACACACTTTTTTCAAAAAATAACATCATATGAAAAGAGTTGTTTTGCTTCTGGAAACATCGCGCGTATTCGGAAGACAGTTGATTAGCGGCATTGTCCGTTACTCACGGCTTAACAGCCCCTGGCTATTTTACAAAGAGCCGATAGATCTAAAATCATCAATCCCTCATCTGACAAGCTGGAAACCGGATGGGATCATAATGCGTGATACGTTAATAACAAAAGAGTTGTTGAAATTAAAGATTCCAACAATATTTGCTCCGCATGGTTCCGAATACCCCAGGAACATACCGTTAATAGTTACCGATTCCTTTTCAATTGCAAAAATGGCAAGCGATCATTTCATCGGAAAGGGTTTCAAAAACCTCGCCTTCTGCGGTTACGATAGCATTGAATGGTCGGAACAACGTAAATCATATTTCAGCCGATTCAATAATGAAGCCGGCATTAGGACTTATAACTACATATCGCTTAAAAAATTCAGACAGAACGATTGGGAAAAGGAACAGCAGCACGTATGCAGATGGATCAATGGCCTGCCGAAACCAATTGGAATATTTGCCTGCAACGACGACCGCGGACTGGATATTCTGGAAGTATGCAAATTAATGAAGCTAAAAGTCCCGGAGGATGTTGCGGTGGTAGGCGTTGATAATGATCTGATGGTTTGTGAATTCGGAGATCCGCCGCTTTCAAGCATTGCGTTAAATACTGAATCCGCTGGTTTTGAAGCTGCTCGATTACTCGATAAGATGATGAGCAGTGGTAATAAAATGAACGGCCGGAAAATAATTGCCACGTCGAGTCATATAGTTCAACGGCAATCTTCAGACATTCTTGCAGTAAATGATAAAGAAGTTGCCCAGGCGATACAATTTATCAAGGACAATGCAAAAAATAAGATACTAATCAAAGACATGCTGCGGGCAATCCGTATCGGCAGACAGGCTCTAGAGAAGAAGTTCAGGAATACCATTCATCGAACCATCTATAATGAGATTCAACAGGTGCGGATCGAATCGATATCAAAATTACTCACTGAAACCGACTTGCCCATATCTCAGATCACCTCACTTTATTATTTTACGGATGTCGAACATATTTCCCGTTTCTTTAAAAAAGAAAAGGGAGTGAGTCTGCGGGAATACCGTAAAATCCACAAATCTCAATAATACTGCTCCATTACCTTTTTGGTTAGTTTTTGATATAAAATGGCTGGTATTTAACCCGCCTCATTCTCTATATTTACCCTGCCAGGTTCGTTATCCCAATCAATTCTAGAAGAAGCGCGGCCGACACCGATATTTTGTTGTTTGAAGTGCATCGTGGATACAAACTTTTACAGAATTATGACTGTTCTTTCAATTTGTGGACGTTCATCGGCCGTCGATTGATCAAGTCAACGTGATGGTTATGATCTGTTTAGCGGTTTCGCAACCGGACATTAATTGATCTACACGAGAGCCGAATCTTTAATACGTAGCCAGCAAGAAATTGGATTAATTTAAGATTTCATCCTGATAATCTTTTAATGGGATGTAATAATGCAAGAACACCATGCCGTGAAGAGAATATACGGTGCAGGTTGTTTGCAGCCTGTGCAGCAATTGCCTCTTCACTGTTTGAGCCCGCCGAAACCTTCCCATCTTCATTTTTTTACAATTCAAAGCATTGCAATAGCTCGTAGTTGTTGAAGAAGTAATTTTCAATTCATTGGAATTTTAAGTCGATATAGTCATAATTCACGAAATATACTTTGTTAATTGAAAAGGCGATATTTATGAAATTTACAATTATGTTAACGGGCATATTAGTTGTGATATTGTGCGCATTCTTTATCGGATGTTCGGAAGAGCCGTCAACATCACCGGTACAGCAAGGAGCTAACAAACAAGCCGTTGGCACTGCAGCTGCTACTAAAATACCGCAAGTCGTGGAGGTTAATAACAACTTCCACCCAATTAAGACCGACGGGATTGCCGCAGTCGCTGCCGCAAACTACTATCAAGCTTGGACTGCCGGCGGCGGGACAATGAACGCCCAGAATTTAGGCAATGGGCATTACTCAGTCACATGGAGCAATGTCAGTGATATTGTTGTGGGTACTGGCTACAATCCAATGCCAAGCGGTCAATCATTGACCTGGACAGGCAGCGCTAGCGGCGCTCAATATTTCGGTGTCTATGGGTGGATGACTAATCCGCTCACGGAATATTACATCGGACGCGGCGGTGGTAACAGCGCAGGATCATACTCTGTTAGTACTGGTACATACACTCTCAACACGGTAAGTTGCAACGGAGCGAACATTAATGGCAATGGTCCATTTCAGCAGTTCAATTGCAGCGGCAATGGCGGAAGCGGCATAGTTCCGAGTGACCATTGGGCCAAGTGGGGAAGTCTTGGACACAGCGTAAGCGGTGCAAACTACTGTATCGTATCCACAGAGGCCTGGGGCGGCAGCAGCGGGAACGCTAATGTGACGGTGGGAAGCGGCAGCAGCTCCGGCGGCAGCAGCTCTGGTGGCAGCAGCAGCGGCGGAGGAGGAGGAGCCATCACGCTCAATTCTTGGCAGTGCAACAGCCACAGCAGCGGCCTTAACATTTGGACCGGCGGAGTCGGCAATTGGACGAATGGGGCCTGGATCGAATTCAACAGCGTCAACCTTTCCGGAAAGACTCTGATTAACTTTAACTTGGCTACTACGGGAAGCGGTTCGTATGCCATCAGGGTCGACGGCACAGGCGGAACGACGATCGGCACGCTGAATTACAGTTCGACCGGCGGCTGGAACACCTATCAGAACAAATCGACAAGTCTGAACGGCGCGAGCGGAACTCACAATCTCTACATTGTTGATACCAACGGCGCAGCAAACACAGGTACGCTCACGGTTCAGTAAAAACAAGAAACAAGAGTTATTATACTACCCCCCTTTTCCCCACGGCAAAAAAGGGGGGTTTTTTACGACACTGAAGCGATGGAGGCAAAAAAGCTTTCGGCATCCGCGAAGGAGCGTCGCAAGACACGGGTTAGACTGATAGCGAAAGCTATGAGATTGATATATTCGAATGCCCACGCTGCGAAAGCCGTATGCCCTTCATCGAGGTGATCGGGAACAGGTGCTTGATTCGGACTATTGTGAGCGCCCGGAAGGAGAAGGTCGCGGTTAATTGCTATATTGCTGCTGACGCTCTCGGGAAATTTAACCAGTCGATTTGTTGGTGGTCGTCAAGTCGTGCGGGGACGGGAATCATAGTAACGGAGACATTTCAATGAGAAAGCTATTCTTTTCCCTTGCGTTGGCAATAATGATTGTTGTCAGCTCTTGTTCTCAAAAAGTGCCTGATAACTTTGTATTAGTCAAAGGCGGAACCTTTAAAAACACGAAGTCCAACTTCTACGGAAGAAATATAACATTATCCGACTTTTGTATCGGCAAATACGAGGTGACTCAAAAAGATTGGGTCGAGGTAATGGGAGGTAATCCATCAACATTCAAAGAAGACGATTTGCCGGTAGAAACAGTAAGCTGGTATGACTGTGTTGAGTACTGCAATAAAAGGAGTTTAAGAGAGGGCTTAAAACCCATTTACAATATAGAAAAGAATGAAAAAGATCCGCGTAATACGAATCCTACGGATAGCTTAAAATGGACGGTAACGATCAATGCAAATGCCAACGGTTACCGATTGCCGACAGAAGAGGAGTGGGAATATGCTGCAGGCGGAGGACAGATGAGCAAGAGTTTCACTTACAGCGGAAGCGATGATGTAGATGAAATAGCGTGGTATTGGAAAAACTCCGGAGATAAGATCCTGGACGGATATTGGAACTTGCACATGATAGAAGGAAACCATTGTAAAACAAAACCTGTCGGTCTCAAGAAACCCAACGAGTTAGGGCTTTATGATATGTCGGGTAATGTAAGGGAATGGTGCTGGGAATGGCTCGAGAGTAATGGATACGTCCCTCAAGGGCGGCGATGGAGGGGAGGCGGTTGGCTCGGTGGCGATGAAGCCTGTAAGGTCTCGTTCTGGATGGGCAGCTGGGGAGCAAATCAAAAGGGCAACGATACGGGTTTGCGTGTGTGTCTCGGCATGTAAACCGGAACAGAACAGACCGGGCCGCATCGAAGGAAGAAACTGACGGCAAAGGCGGCCGTATTGGAATAATTGTGTAGATGACTTTTACGCTGGAAGCCCGTCTCCAAGTTGTTAAGAAAGGGCTTTTTTAGTATATAGGATGAAAACGTAAATACGTTGATGAAGAATTTGGCTGCCTCCAAAAAACGCTTACATTTGAAGCAATTGACTTTAGCATTATTAAAGAACAAGAAAGATATCATCCTTCCGGCTAGTATCGTCTTTTGTGTACCGGTTTTGCTTTACGTGCACATCCTTAGGTTTGGCTTTATCGATTTTGATGATCATGAAATAATCTCGAAGCACATTAATTTCTTAATTGACGTTAGAAATGCACCGAAAGTATTTCTAACGGATGCCTTTCTTGGAGAGAATAGTCACTTTTATCGCCCCCTGCAGACATTATCGTACATGACCGACATTCAGCTGTCGGGCGGAAATAATATTTGGATGTACCACCTCACCGACATGATGCTTTGGGGCTTAATAGCCTGTTCACTCTTTCTTTTGCTCAGAAAGTTTTTAATACCATCAACGCTGGCGTTGTTTAGCACATTGATTTATTCTGCTCATCCTCTTTTCATCTCATCCGTAGCATGGATACCCGCAAGGGGAGATTTGCTGCTGGCACTTTTCTCTTTGTTGTCGTTTTTGTTTTTCATTGAATATCTCCAAAAGAAAACATGGGTCTACTTGTTCCTGCATTGGCTAGCCTTCACAATCGCCCTCTTTTGTAAAGAGACTGCGGCACTTCTTCCTCTTCTTTTCATTCTGTACTACTTCATATTTTCGTTTGAATCACGCCTTGAACAAAAACATCTCCTCGCTATTGTGCTTTACACTATTTCAGGGATATTCTGGTTTTGGCTCCGTTCCATAGCAACAGGAAATTTATCAAATCAGAACGATGTCGGATTGAGAATACTCGCATCAAATCTGCAAACAATACCCGAATCCCTGGCGAGGTTTTTTATCCCTTTTGATGGAGCTCTGCTTTTCAATTTTTCTCTTTTTTATACGTTAACCGGCCTCGGAATAATGATTGTAATTATCGTAATATTCTTCATTAACAAAGAGAGAACAAAAAAGGAAAGGGCGTTTTGTTTGTCATGGTTTATAGTTTTACTGGTACCGACCCTTATAATTAAAATAGAATTTATAGATTATTTAAGTCATCGTCTTTTTCTTCCATTGATCGGCATCTTGTTGTTTGCGCTCTTTAGCCTTCCCAGGAAATGGCTTGAAGAAATAATTATAAAAAGAAAGATCGCAGTCTATTGTGGCTACGTGTGTGTCCTTGCTTTACTCTCTTCTTTAACGTTCACAAAGTCTCTTTCATATTCCGATCCAATTACTTTTTATGATTACTCTATCTCCCAAAACCCGGATAACGTTTTAATGTACATTAACAGGGGATATGCAAGGGATAGCAGGAACGATTTTCAAGGGGCAATTCAGGATTATACGAAAGCGATTGAACTGAATCCCAATTATGCCGTTTCTTATAACGACCGGGGAAGTGTCTATTCGGCAAAAGGCGATCTTAAGAGAGCAATCAAAGACTATGATAAAGCCATCGAACTGAATCCACATTATGTCGACGCCTTTAACAATCGGGGAAAAGCGTATAGCGATGAAGGTGACTACGATCAGGCTGCAATGGATATTGACAAAGCCATCGAATTGAATCCCGCTTTCGCAGATGCTTATAACAACCTGGGAACTGTTTATTCAGCGAAGGACAGCCTGGAGAATGCCGTCAAAGACTATGATGAAGCCATCGCATTGAATCCATATTATGCGGAAGCCTATAACAATTTGGGACTTGCCTGTCAATCTAAGGGTGACATTGACAGAGCGATCACAGATTATGATAGGGCCATCGAGTTGAAACCTGATTTGGCAGAGGCGTATTACAACCGGGGCAATTGTTATTCGGCGAAGAACTCCCGTGAGGTGGCCGTTAAAGATTACCAAGAAGCCATAGTCTTGAATCCAAATTATGCTGAAGCATATAACAACTTGGGACTTGCCCATCAAGATGCAGGCGACCTTGAAAGCGCTGTTAAGGACTTTGAGAAATCAATAGAGTTGAAACCTGGCCTTGCAGAGGCTTATTACAACCGAGGAAATTATTATTTGCTTAAAGGTGATTTTGCAGGCGCCCTCAAAGACTATGATGAAGCCGTCGTGTTGAGACCTGGTTATGCGGAGGCGTACGCCAACCGTGGAATCGCTTTTTCGGCAAAAGGCGATCTCAATACAGCGATCAAGGACTATACAAAGGCAATAGAATTAAACCCACGCGACGCGAATGCTTATGGCAACCTGGGTCATGCGTATAGAACGAAAGGCATGTTGAAAGAAGCTGAGAAGAATTCTAAAATGTATGAGAAATTAAAAAATAAGTATGCCAGCCACCGCGAGTGAAGAGAGAATATTCGAGAGAGGAATACACAACATTTGATTACTTTCGTGAGAACATATTTCTCTAAAACAAAAACTTTTGACAAATGATTAATAGCCGAATCATCACAGTTGTCTTGCCCGCATACAACGCCGAAAAGACGCTGGAAGCGACGTTTAATGAAATTCCACATGACATCGTTGACAACGTTATTTTGGTCGACGATTGCAGCGGAGACGATACTGTCGGACTGGCGCAGCGGCTTGGGATAGAGTGCATCATCGCACATGATAAAAACAAGGGTTATGGAGCCAACCAAAAATCTTGTTACAAAAAGGCCATGGAGCTTAAAAGCGACATTGTAGTAATGCTGCATCCGGATTATCAGTATACTCCAAAACTTATTCATTCGATGACATACCTTATTGCCAACGATGTTTATGATGTCGTTCTGGCTTCGCGTATCCTGGGCGGAGGAGCATTAAAAGGTGGAATGCCCGTGTATAAATATTTTTTTAACAGAGTTTTGACGTTCATTCAAAACCTGATGATGAATCAAAAACTTTCTGAATACCATTCAGGGTATAGAGCCTTTTCAAAAAGGGCGCTGGAGTCGATCAATTTTGAGGTTAATAGCGACGATTTTGTCTTTGATAACCAGATGGTAGCCCAGATTTTTTATTCGGGGTTTGAAATTGCAGAAATTACTTGTCCAACAAAATATTTTCAGGAGGCATCGTCAATTAATTTCATAAGAAGCGTCAAATATGGATTGGGTGTGTTGGGGACTTCATTCAGATACTTCGTCGCCAGGCTCGGGCTTTATAGGTCACAAATTTTCAAAACTTCGTAATTCTTCTTGTACTTTCTTTTAAGCTGTTCTTCATTCTTGTTGTAATTCATATCCATTACCCATGAAAGAAATGTGCCGTGGTGATGGAAAAATGGTTTGCCAGAAATGGGCCCAGAATGCTGAAAAACATATTTACCAGGCGTCAGGAGATTCTTCCTAAATCTCCAACTTCCATGACCGTTAACGTGATTGCTGCCTCCATTCTCATCTATTCCTTCACGATAATCAAACGTTACAACATACCCGACGTGGAGTCGGCTGTTTTTGCCATGCTTGCGATGGCCCTTCCAATAATTATTCTTGAGTTTATCTTTTTAAAGACATATAACCGTCCGTCAACGGGGCTGAATTTCAAATTCAAAAATGCAGCGGATGCGAAAAGGATAACCGTTAAAATTGTGGGTTTATACGGCACGATAGGATTTGTTTCACTCATCTATTGGCTATTTCCCATTTACCGGACGGATTTTTACGACAATTATTGGACCTTCATTAGATATGTTGCTCTTATCCTGCTGGTAGGCGGTATTCCATATTTTGTCATCCTTGATAAATATTTGGTGGAACCCTCCGACGGTTACTGGCATTTTGGTATGATGCTGTTAGGTCAATGGAAGAAAACCGATAACAAAGTCATTCAGCAGCATATGTTGGGCTGGGCAGTGAAATTATTCTTTTTGCCGCTCATGTTCTGCTTCTTGATCGACAATCTTAATTATATCAAGGCCACAGATTTTTCCGCGGCGATGAGTTTCTTCCCCTCTCTGTACGATTACTTTTACAACCTCATTTTTGCGGTTGATTTGGTGTTTTCGGGAGTGGGGTATTTAATGACGATCAAAATATTTGACAGCCAGGTACGCACCGCTGAGCCGACCGTGTTAGGCTGGTTCGTCGCATTACAATGTTACCAGCCGTTCTGGAATTTTTCGTCCGGCAATTATTTACATTACGATGACGGCTACTATTGGGGAAATTTGTGGGGTGACAATCATCTTATCTATATAATCTGGGGAGTGACAATTCTGATATTGTTATTTATTTATGTGTGGGCAACGATCACCTTTGGCATTCGATTCTCCAACTTGACCAACAGAGGAATTCTGACTAATGGCCCTTACCGGTTTTGCATGCATCCGGCGTATATAAGTAAGAATCTTTCGTGGTGGTTGATCTCCATACCTTTTATCTCACAGGCAGGTCCCTTGGAGGCGATTCGGAATTCAATACTATTATTGTGCCTGAACATCATCTATGCTATCCGGGCAAGAACCGAGGAGCGCCATTTATCTCAGGATCCGAATTACGTCAAATACGGCATGGCAATGAACAAACTGAGCATATTCAGAGGCTTGTTTGGAATATTTCCATTTTTGAAATATAACCCGGAAAAATATCTCAGCCAACTAGAAGATTATTCCAGGTTTACTGTCCCTAAATCTGTGCCTCTGCAATAGATGGTGACCCATGAGAATATAAAAAAGGAACTTATTCTTATTAGAATAGTATTGTTCTTATCTATATAGAAGCTGTCTCAAAAATGTTTTCGATGTATATTGCATTGTCAAATTTCATGTCGAGCGTAGCGAATGCCGAAGGCATCCCTTCAGAATAAGAAACATCCCCGACCTGTCATGCGGATAGAAGTTTTGCAGCGCCATAAATAACAAAATATCGAAGGAGAAAAACAGATGAAAAATTACATTTCACTGTTTGTCGTATTATCTTTTTTATTATTCTCGGGATGTGAAGGTCCGACAGGTCCTGCTGGTCCTGCCGGCGCTCCTGGAACCGATGCGCTTACCGACGCAAACGTTGCGTTAAAGGTTCTTTGGACATTTCCGGCAAACGGACAAGTCGGCCCAATATCAAATTTGGGCAATGAAATCTCTGTACGATTCAATAAAATACTGAATGTGTCCACAGTGAATCAATCAATTCAAATATCACCAACGAATACTGGTTATGCGAGAATGGATACCAATAATATCTCCGTTCCCACGGGTGATGTAGTTTCTTTTTCTCTCCAATATGATTCATCGAATGTGTGGAAAATTGGCCAAACATACACGATCACTGTTTTAACGACATTGAAGGACATAAACGGTAATACATTGTCAACTCCATATAGTTTTTCATTTACACCTGAACCATACTTTCGTGTGACGTATATAAATCCTTCCAATGGTGCGGTTAGTATATCTCGAGATCCCGGTGTATCCATTGAGTTTAATAATGAGATCGACTTTTTGTCTTTTCAGGCATCAATCTCAATTAATCCAGTGATTCCTGGAACGTGGGTCAATTATGGCAATTATGTCTATTTGAGTTCAACTTCGCAGCTCAGTGCAAATACGGTTTATACAGTAACATTAGGGACGGGAATGAAAGATGAGCAAGGGCGAACGTTACCCGCACCGTATACATTTTCATTTACGACCGGCCAGCAATAGCAGTTACGCTTAATCGAGCCGATCTCGTTGACTCTGCTTACCAATAAATTTGCCTAAAACACCGGCACCCTTTCCCGCCGATAACGCGAGAGAGGTACCTTTGAATTTCAGATCAACTGAATTTACTGTTCACTGTTTACTGCTTACTATTTACTGCTTACTGTTCACTGCAGCGTAACCGGAAGAAATTCCTAGACCAATAATTACAATATAGTACAGACATTATCGTCTATCGAAGTATAGAGTGCGAATATCCCTTTTCAATTACTGCAAAGAGGGAGAACGGCTATTATTACTGCCATAACCAACACTCGTGTCTTCGACGGCAAGCACGTCATTAACGACAAAACAGTTGTGATCGACGGAGCGCACATCCGTTCTGTCGGCGGCTCGGTGCCGGCCGGTGCGACCATCATCGATGCTCACGGCGCAACCCTGATGCCAAGTCTCATTGACTCCCATGTACACACTGATCTAATCTGTCTTCATGACGCGTTGTTGTTTGGTGTTACGACAGAACTGGAGATGAACGGCCATTGGTCGCAGAAGGAACGGAGAAAGATCGCTGAACGGGATGATATCGCAGATCTGCGTTCACCTGGGATGGGCATCACGCCGAAGGGAGGCCACCCGACTCAATACATGAGCTCAAGCAGTAACCTGTTATTACGCTTTTTTTACCGTTATCCGTTTTTGTCAACCCCCGACGAGGCAGCCAAATTTGTAGCCAAACAGGTCTCTGAAGGAGCCGACTATATCAAGATTTTTATTGAGGATGGTTCCTGCATCGGTTCCCCGGGTCTTCCGGTACTAAATGACGAAACCCTCATAGCTTCCGTGAAAGAAGCTCACAAATTTAACAAAATGGCGATCGCTCATGTCACGACCCTCGAAGGAGGGAAACGAGCCATTGCGGCCGGAGTTGATGGGCTGGCACACATCTTTTTTGACTGTCAGGCGACCGCCGAATTCGTCTCAGCCACTGCATCCTCCGGCGCGTTTGTTATCCCCACCCTCGTCACGATCTCCTCTGCCGTTGGCAATAATGCATCCGTGCTCGCAGCCGACGAACGAGTGAAGTCCCGACTCGACAAGAAATGGCTTGATTCTCTCTCGCACAGCATGAATGTGTACCTCGCTGGAAAGCTCGATGATGCTTTTGCCAGCGTCATGGCGCTATATAAAGCGGGTGTAGACATTCTCGCTTCAGCAACAACGAAGTGTTTTTCGGAGGCTTTTTAACTGCAAAGTATAAGTGGGCCAAATATGCACGGTTCACTGACGCTAACAATTCGCAGTCGCTGTGCGCTGCAATCCTTGAAAATGAGGAGGAAGTGTTCACAACGGAGTACTATTTGCAGAACGGCATTATGCTGAAAAGCTCTCCGGTTTACCCTTGAAAACTGCCATTGTGTAACTGCAACATTTTACCAATTTGGGTGATGTCTCAAATAACTAGTCGGCGTACATAACACAAGAGAGCCCGATGTCATGTCGAGCTTTTTACCTTGATTCTCCTATCGATTACTGCTACATTCTTGCATTAGTCACCCCGGGGGATCGGGCGGAAGTAACATAGCAAACCAATAACCTCCGGATTCGCGCTGTGCGATGAAAGAGGTTTTTGTATTTCTAGGCAATCGTACACACACAGCAACATCACCATTCAGCAGCATGGCTGATATCGAAATCGAATTGAGCAGGATTGATTGAGGTATATTGTAAAATGCTGCATTCAATAAGATGGTTCTGTTCCAGACGATACGTCTTGCCGCTCTGCATTGTATTGCCTTTGAGTGCTCAGGTGCACATGCCGAATTTCTCTCAAGTTAAGAAAGCGCGCACACAAAAGATTTTCCCCGTAAAGAAGGAACCGGCAAACGCTGTTAGAATTAAGTTAAACAGCAAAGCCGCCCAATTGGGTCAGTGGACCAGACTCAAAGATTGGAATGAAGCGAATTCCGTAGTTGCTGAAAGTGATAGCATCGCATGGGTAGGCACTCCGGTTGGGCTTGTGCGATGGAACGTCGCAACAAACACTTACCAGACCTATGACGAATCGAATGGACTCGTGTTCACATCAATTAACTCACTTGCAATCGACAAAAGAAAACAGCTGTGGATAAGCACTTTTCAAGGTATCGTGAAATACTCTAATGGAACATTTACTTCCTATAGCTATGAGAATTCAAACTTACCTCCTGCAGTGTTCACCTGCCTGACTATTGATTCATTGAACAATGTATACGTCGGCTATGAAGCATACGTGGAGAATAACAATTTCCCAGATGGAGGAGTTGCAGTATTCACAGGCACGAGTTGGAAATATTTTAGCATTCACAATTCTCTGGGCAACCTCGGTCCCTCCGCAATTTACACATACCATGACACGGTTTGGATTGGCGAATATGACAATCTATACACGCTTGCGAACGACTCAGCAATAGTCGCACCCCGATGGAATAACGGTGGCATTTATTCGATGTCCGTCGATTATCAAGATAGTCTGTGGACCTTTTCGAAAAGTCGTAAGATGTTAAAGTACTCTCAGGATGGATGGAAGTTGATGATTGACAGCGTGGGTTTTTGGCAGGCCATTTGGAATGATCCCGCAGGCGGCTTGTGGCTGTCGAACGACCAGGACACGTGGCAGTTTCCATATGGACCTTATCGACTTAACATCAACCAAATGCGTGAAGGATACAAGTGCAGCAATGACGAACTCGGTATTCCCGGAGTGTGCGATATTCCGGGAGTTCCGGGGCAGTTTTGCTCACAATATGCAATAAGCCCAACCTCTCAATTCTTTGCCAGCATGGGGGGCATTAATTTACAATATCAGACGAATCAAGGTGGGCTTTATACATTTGATGGATTCAGTTGGCAGGTCTTCAGGGTTCCAACAACTCTCGATGATAATTATATTTATGGATTGGGAACGGACCAGAATGGAGAAGTATACTTATCCACTCCATATTACACCCAAAAAACCGATGGACAAAACTTTCAAACTGTTGGAGGGTGGAACATGGGGCTTCAAAGCTGGAACAATCATTTTAAGATAGCACCCGATGGCAGCATTTACACGAATCACAATCAAATTTATTCCAATTCTGGATTCGTCACTGGACTGGATTTTGACAGTTACGGAAATCTTTGGACAACATATCCATTAATGGAGTATACGTGGCCAAGTCTTGCATCAACCGTCTTCACAGACTCTATTATCGGATATATTGGCAATCCTGGGTACTATGATCCACAGTTTATGGATGTAACTACGGATAAGAATGATAATGTTTGGGCTGCGGCTTGGTATTACGGTGGTGCAGCGTTCGATCGGACTCAATGGCATCTCCTGTCTCCCGGTGATACAACGTTGCCTAATTTTAATTACGACCTTGTTTTTGCGGACTCAAAGAATCGTATTTGGTTCTGTACCAATCAATCGTCGCCAAACTACGGGTTCACAATATTTGATGGCACAGACTGGCGCACATATTATTCACCTCAGAATTATGCTGTTGCTGATGTAGATCAGATAGCAGAAGATCATTTTGGCAACGACTGGTTGGCGACCGGCGGAGGATTATTGAAATATGACGGTTCGTCATTCACTCTCTTCAATAGCGGGAACAGCCCCCTTCCATCCGATTTCATCGTGACGGCAGTAACGGTTGATTACGCGAGCAACATCTGGATTGGAACCCATACTGGTTTGTACATTTTTAACCCATATGGTTTACAGCTCGGACCATATACGTATCGCTCTCCGGTCGATACCTTTTATATCGTTAAATCCGGAAATCAAGCAGTAGCTCATTTCACTCCTTCCGCGGTTACAAGCGGGTCGGCCAAATACGAGTTACAACGCGGCAGAGGGACATTCAAATTCTGGACCGTTGCGAGTACTGATTTGGTCCCGGGTAATTCTTCTATGGCCATTGAAGATTCGCTGCCAATCATAGGCAACTATAACTACCGAATCAAGAGAATAGGAGCAGACGGAAGGGTCTCATTTTCTGCGGCAATTGCTTTTTCTGGGGGCAGCAAAGCAGTTCAGCTTTCAGATTGCAAAACATACTTATCTGGTAGCCGGTTATACCTAAAATGGAAGCTTCAAAATGAATCATTCATTTACAGATTTGAAGTCTCCAGAACCGAGATATCAACCGGTGAGTCTTCTGTTACCGCCTCAATATCAATCAATGCGCCAAAGAATCAGGATGGGTACTATTTCGTTTCCATAGATTCATTAACTCAATCCCCGAATAAGTACAGCTACGCACTCACCGCCATATTTGCTGACTCAAGCAGGGTTACTCTTCAATCGATTGTCGCTGTTCCTCAACTACCCACTGCCTTTAGTGTTACTCAAAACTATCCCAATCCCTTCAATGGATCAACTTCGCTGGCCGTATATTTGCCAATACAAGGAGAAGTTGTCTTCCAATTTTATGATATTTTAGGAAGAGAGATTCTGCCAGCGATGAAAAAGGACTTCGCCGCAGGCTATAATACGATTCAATTCGATTTTAGGTCATTAGCTTCAGGTTTTTATCTTTGCGTGGCTAAAAATGGCGGGGAAAGACGAATCCAAAAATTATTACTCGTCAAGTAGTTATCTTACCTTTAAGTCTCGGTGCATTGGCATTCTAAATAAAATTCCATGGCGTTCACGGCATTCGGAGGTTCATAGGAACACGCGAATACCCTTTGGCGTCCTACACACAATGCGCAAAACGTCCCGTACAGAAAAGAGAATAAATGAGCAACTACACCTTCACTGATATTTCGAAAAGATATAAAGAAACATCGATTGTTCAGAGCTCTGCAGCAGATATTCTCCTTGCGTTGTTAGATATCAAGGAAAATGAAAGTGTTCTTGATGTGGGCTGTGGAACTGGAAACTTAACAAATAGGCTCTTCAATAAGTCACGCGGCCGTATTGTCGGAATTGATCCATCATCTGGAATGATAGAAGAATCAACAAATAGTTACGGGAAAGATATTCAGTTTGAAGTTGGTTCCGCAGAAGATATTTCGTTTAGGAATGCTTTCGATGTTATATTTTGTAATTCGGCATTTCAATGGGTACATGATGCACGCAAGTGCATTACTAATTTTTACAGCGCATTAAGAGCAACTGGTCGCGTCGGAATACAAGCCCCTGGGAAAAAAGAATATTGCCCAAATTTCATACAAGCTGTCAATGCAATTAGAAATCATTCGAAATTAGGCCCCGTTTTTGATAACTTTAACAATCCATGGCTTTTCTTAGATACAGCAACAGAATATGCGGACCTGTTTCTTGATCAAGGATTTAAAGTCCCTTTTTGTGAAATACAATCTATTGAAACGTTCCATCGCCCTCAAGACGTTTATAACATTTTTGCTTCTGGTGCGATTGCCGGATATTTAAATAAGGCATATTATGATTGTGAAATAGATGATGAGTATATTGATAATTTTCAGAATATCGTTAAAGAGGAATTTATCAAGCAAGCTAAATATGATGGAAACGTAAGGCTTAATTTCAATAGAATGTATTTAATTGGAATAAAGGAATAGATCTGCTGCGTTCACTGTACACGCAATGTCATTAGTCGTTCGCATGAAGTTTCTTGGATTCACATTTCTCAATTAAGACTTCTACCGCGTGCGTTCTGCGCTTTTCAATAAGGAAAGACTCCTCATATGGCTATTGGTATAAAGCTGCATTTTGCCCCTCTACAAGTCGCAGAGTCGCAGATAAAGTGGCACGGGTCCGTTAGCCCGCAACAATCGGCTGATTCATTGTTCGACGAGCTGTTTTCAATTGCCCACAAACAAACGTGAAACGATTTATATATTTGATACTGTACAGAAGTAAAATTACCTGAACAACAAGAGAAGTAAACTTTAACAATTTGGGTGAACTATGAAGATGAAAATACCTTTATTCTTTTTCCTGCTTTCTTATTTTCTGTCCGGGAGGATTTTCGGGCAAATGGTCCAGGTCACTGAGCAGTATGGAACGGTTGAACTTGAAGGGGGCGAGTATCGATTTCATAACAACGTGTGGGGCGCTTCAACACCGCAGTATGTTACAGTGAGCATGGATTCAACATATTTTAAAATTGATTCGACGAAGCACAACCTGCCGAGCAATGGCGCACCTGCTTCCTATCCATTCATTTTGAAAGGGAGTCACTTTAACGGTACACCGACTTCCGTGAATAATCCTTTTCCGCTCGCTGTCAAGAGCATCAACAGTTGTCCGACAACGTGGGAAATAAGCGGCACCAATGCACCGGGCATCTGGGATTGCGCCTACGATATCTGGTTTGTTCAAGGCACTAGCAATAAACTTGAGATGATGATATGGATCAATTATCAGGGGCCCCAGCCTGCAGGCTCGCAGGTGACAACAGCAAACATCAACAATAGTTCGTGGCAGGTCTGGTGGAATAATTCGAGTACTCTCTCATACAGAATAACAACCAAACGAGATACCTGCAATATTGACTTAAAACTATTTATGAATGATGCTGTGAAACGCGGATATCTGGATTCTACGTGGGCCCTTGGCGGGGTTGAAGTAGGATTCGAAATCTGGCAGAACGGTACTGGTCTGACATCCGAATTATTTTCGGTCACAGCAACGACAATCACAGAAGTGCATGATCTCATCGATAAGAAACCGAACAGTTTCGGGTTAGGACAAAATTATCCCAACCCGTTCAACCCGACAACATTCATCACTTATCAATTACCGGCGAACACGTTCGTAACATTGAAAGTGTACGATGAACTGGGGCGACTTGTGAAAACGTTAGTAGAAGATCGCCAAACCGCGGGTACCCACTCGGTGGCTTTTAACGCAAGCAACTTGTCGAGCGGCGTGTATTTCTACAGGCTGACGGCTGGAAACTATGTTGAAACAAAAAAGTTGATGTTGTTGAAATGAGCGGCTCAGGGTCGTAAAGGCGCAAATTGAACTCATCGACAAATCTATGGCCGATAAATAGTTAATTACTCTTTCCTAAAATCCTCTCCATGACGGACATTTAATGGCTGGAATCGTCATGATGTCTATTTATCGCCCGTGATAACTTAAAAGACGAGATAAATGTATGAAAAATGTAAAGTCACTTTTCTCTATAAGTGTAGTTCTCGTTTCTTTGGCAGGCACATTGAACGCCCAGCATCTTCGCTCCGGGGGGGCAGAAATCATCAACCCTCCGATTCTCAAAAGCCCTGCCAACTCTTCAACGGGCACATCATTAAATCCAACGCTTACATGGAATGCTTCCGCAGGGGCAACAAGTTATGAATTACAAGTGTCTGCTGATTCTACATTTGCCTCCACGATTTATGATGCATCGGACTTGACCGATGTATCTAAAAGCATCCTGGGTTTATCGTTACAAACAAAGTACTACTGGAGAGTCAACGCAAGTGCGGGAATTGGAACAAGCAGTTGGTCAACCGTGTGGAATTTCAGTACCGTGAATGGGCTTTCTTGGACGCAGGTAAGCAGTGGATTGCGAACAACGGGCACCACGGGCGATTTTTTGGCGCTGGCGATCAACTCATCCGGGTACATTTTTGCCGGGACGTCCGGCGATGGTGCATATCTTTCAACGAACAACGGAGCGAGCTGGACAGGGATCAACTCCGGTTTGACAAATGGCAACGTTATGTCATTAAAGTTCAATTCCTCGGGCACTCTATTTGCCGGGACGGATGGCGCGGGCGTATTTCTATCGACCAACAACGGGACAACGTGGACTCATGCAGGTATGCAGGGAAATCACGTAGGTTCATTAGCGATAAGTTCCATCGATGAGATTTTTGTGACGACGAATGGCGAAGGGATTTTTCTATCAACGGATAACGGAGCTACGTGGAATCTGGAAACTCTTGGTTTAACGGGCAATAACTTTTTCCCGGTCGCCATCAATTCCTCCGGTTACATTTTTGCCGGAGCAGTTGACGGATCGTATGAGGGGGTGTATCGCTCAACCAACAACGGAAGTGCCTGGACCCAGGTACATAATGGGATGCCGACTGACAATGTTAATTCATTAGCTGTTAATTCTTCGGATTACATTTTCGCCGGAACGAATAGTAATGGTGTATACCTTTCAACGAACAACGGTACGAGCTGGTCGCCGGTGAATAATGGTCTGACGAATAGTTCTGTTTGGCCGATCGCCATCCACTCCTCCGGTTATATGTTTGCTGGAACGGATGGCGGCGGAGTATTTCTTTCATCGAACAACGGCACAAGTTGGAGCCAGGAAAACAATGGCTTGACAGAATTTGGTGAGCCGGAAGGTGTTGTGGCGTCGTTAGCCTTCAGTCCAGCAGGCTATATATTTGCAGGCACCTATGGCGGCGGGATTTATCGAGCCTCGATCTCATTTCTTTACGCAACGCCCCCTGCGCCAACGCTTGCAGCTCCCCTAAACGGCTCAAACGAATTACCTCTCAATCCGACATTGAGCTGGATTGCCGCTCCCTGGGCATCACAGTATGAGCTGCAGGTATCCGTCGATTCAACATTTTCCACTATAACGCGTGATGTCATCGGTTTGACCGGCACAAGCAAGAGCATCGGAGGATTGTTACGCCAGACAGAGTATTATTGGCGGGTGAGCGCATCGAATCCAGGAGGTACGAGCAGCTGGTCACCGGTGTGGAGTTTCACAACGTGTCCGTTTGACCTAATTTCTGTTAAAGATGTCCCGTTCGATCAGGGAGGCAAGGTTGAACTCATTTGGCAGGCATCGCTTCTAGATACCAATGTCAACGCATTGCCTTACTACAGCATCTGGAGATCTCTTCCCCATGCCGGCGAGCGCAACCTGAAATTGAAAACTTCACTGGCCAAATCGGGGGCTGGACTCCGGCAGCACAAGATCAGGACGTTTAAGTCCGACGCAGGAACATTGGCATGGGAGTGGATTGGCAATGAACAGGCTCATAGAGATAGTCTCTACTCATACATTGCATCCACGCTTTATGATTCGATGCCGGGGACAAACGGCATTGAATATTTCGTCATCTCCGCTCAAACGAATGACCCGAACGTCTTTTTCGATTCAAACGTTGACAGCGGATATTCGGTCGATAATCTTCCGCCGCTTGCGCCGGCCAGCTTGACAGCATCGGCTGTGTCCGGCGATGTAGTGCTGCGGTGGACGCGTAACGTTGAGCCCGATATCAAGGATTATATCATTTTCCGCAACGATAGTTCGAATGCAAGTCTGAAATCAATGAATCCCTGCGACACTACAACGGAGACAATGTACACCGACACCCATCCTCTCGCCGGAAAGACGGATAATTATCTGATACGAGCGGAGGACATTCATGGCAACGTCAGCAATGCCAGCAATCTCGTCTCTATTGCTGTAACTAATGTCAAGAGCCCAAGCACTGAGATTCCTGGTGATTATGAACTTGGTCAAAACTTTCCAAACCCCTTCAATCCGACAACGACTATTAAATATCAACTGCCGGAAAATGGCCTCGTCAGGTTGGAAGTATTTGATATTCTGGGACGAGAAGTTTCGACACTGGTCAGCGGAAGACAAGGCGCAGGGTACTACAACGTTACGTTCAACGGATCGAATGTGCCGAGCGGAGTTTATTTTTATAGACTTCAAGCAGGAAATTACACCAACACAAAGAAACTTTTGCTGTTGAAATAGTCAGAACAATGCTGCACGTTGCCGCAGCTTACCTGTCCCGCTTCTATTGAGCGGGAGCTCCGGTCCGTCAGGCCGCTTGAAAAGAGAACGACATATGAAATCGCAAACAGGCACTACAGTCAATTAACGCTACCGAACCGTTTTCGGAAATCCGGAGGACGCTTTGATGAACGGTTGTGCTTGCATGTTTTTTCCCTACGCCCCAACAAATCATCCTGAACGATAATAAGGAATCTGATACCTCAACAATAGATTTTTACTCTATTGCAGTATGAGTCCCCTTTTTGTAAATTGTGTAATAGCTTGATCATGATCACTAATGACTCTTAGTGACCAAAAAGCGGATATTTCGATAGTATTTACCGATCCATCAAACACCATCTATCGAAATTGATCTGTTTTGGCAGCAGTAAACCGGCGCCATCGTCTAACGGTTCAGGACGGAGCCCTCTCAAGGCTTAAATACGGGTTCGATTCCCGTTGGCGCTACTGATGTCCTTCCTGTGCGGTTCGATCATCTTGCACGATTGATGTTTCCGGAGAAAGCCTAGACTCAGCATTTTGCCATGACAAAAATTCTCGTCATCGACGACGAAGATTCACTTCGCGAAACGAGCGTTGCAATTCTCCGCGCCGGCGGATTTGAAGCCGTCAGTGCAAAGAACGGCGGCGACGGCATTGAGCTCGCGCATGCAACGTTACCCGACCTCATCATCTGCGATATCAGGATGGAACTCGTCAACGGGTACCAACTGCTCACCGCGGTTCGAAACGATTCCGTTACTGCCACGACCCCTTTCATTTTGATGACCAGCAACGCCGACCTCGAAGGGATGCGGCAGGGAATGGACCTCGGCGCTGATGATTACCTTCCGAAACCGTTCTCTCCCGCCGAACTCGTTACGGCCGTCAACGCGCGTTTAAAGAAACATCGCATGATGACTGAACAGGCGGAAGCAAAACTGCAGGAACTCCGCGCGCGGATGAGCACCGCGATCCCTCACGAACTCCGCACGCCGCTCAACGGCATCCTTGGCTTCGCTGATATCATGCGCAAAGATTACATGAACCTGCAGCCGCAGGAAATTGCAAAAATGTCGGAGCGCATCTACAGGAATGGAAAGAGGCTGCTCCGTCTCGTCGAAAATTATTTGATCTATGCGCAAGTCGGGGCGCAACAGATCGACAAACATCAACAGGAACTCCTCCTGCACAGCAGCACGGACGCGTTGAGCACTATCGATGAGCTCGCGCGCGAAAAAGCTCTCGAAAACAACAGGGTCAACGACCTTGACCTGCATCTGGAGCCGGCCTCTGTCGCGATTTCCGCACAATACTTCGCCAAGATCGTTGAAGAGATCGGGGACAATGCATTCCGGTATTCGACGAAAGGGACAACGGTGTATTTTGGAACGGTGACTGAAGGCAGCGACTTGCTCATGATGGTCATCGACCGCGGACGGGGTATGACCGCCGACCAGATCGAAAATATAGGAGCGTATGTCCAGTTCAACAGGAAAGTGTACGAACAGCAGGGTTCCGGACTCGGGCTTACCGTCGCCAAACAATTGATCGAGATACACGGCGGCTCGCTAAGCATCCAGAGCGACGTTGACCATGGCACGACCGTTACGGTGCGTCTCCCCCTTTCAACCGGTACCGCCGCTCCCGAGTAACGGCAGCAGCTATCCGATTGCTTAAAGCAATCGGATGGCTGTCGTCCTTGCCCTTCCCGTTGTCATTCCTTACTTTTACGGTATGCAAAATTCAGACGCTTTATCGGCGTTTCACCCCGTTGTGCGATCATGGTTCACGAATACATTCGGCGAACCCAGCCCGCCCCAACGCCTCGGTTGGCCGTCGATCGCGGCGGGGAAAAATACGCTCATCGTTGCCCCTACCGGCTCAGGAAAAACTCTTTCGGCGTTTCTCTGGTGCATCAATCATCTGGTAGAAGAAAATATACGCGCATCAAACGACGGGCCGGATCATCATACGAGAACGAAGAACGGCGTCCGTGTTCTCTACATCTCCCCTCTCAAGGCGCTCAACAACGACATCCATCGCAACCTTGAAGTTCCGTTAAAAGGAATTCACGCTGAAGGCACCGCACAGTCGATTCCCCTGACGAAACTCCGCAGCGCTGTCCGCACCGGCGACACGACTCAGGCCGAGCGGGCCGCGATCCTCAGAAATCCCCCCGACATTCTGATCACGACTCCCGAATCGCTCTATCTCATGCTCTCGTCGCAGAAGGCGAGAATGATCTTCGCAGAAGTTCGGTATGTCATCATCGATGAAATCCACTCGATCAGCGGCAACAAACGGGGCGTGCACTTGTCGCTCTCGCTTGAACGGCTCGAACAAGCAGCAGCGCAATCATTCGTCCGCATCGGATTATCCGCGACACAGCGACCGTTGGAAACCATCGCGCGGTTCCTGGGCGGACAGGAATGGCGGAACGAAAAACTGATCTCGCGCGAGGTGGCCATCATCGACGCGGGCTATAAGAAAAAAATGGATCTGCAGGTCACGTGTGTCGCGCAGGATTTTTCCGACCTCCCCACCGACAGCATCTGGTCGCTGATTTTCCCCCGGTTGATCGAGGCGATTTACAAACATAACACGACGCTTATTTTTGTCAACAACCGCCGCCTCGCCGAACGGGTCGCGGCACACCTGAACGAACTCCTCACCGGACGGGAGCATACATTTAACAACTCCGCCGTTCCGTATTCCTCGGGACACCCGGCAATGCCGGGCCGTCCTTCAGAAATTATTGTGCAGGCCTACCACGGCAGCATGTCGCGCACGGCGCGCGAGCAAATGGAATCGGACCTGAAGCAAGGGAAGCTTCGCGTGCTTGTCGCAACTTCGGCGCTGGAACTGGGCATCGATATCGGCAGCATTGACCTCGTCATCCAGCTTCAATCGCCGAAAGGGATCGCACGCGGCCTGCAGCGTGTCGGACGTTCAGGGCATTTGGTGAGCGCAACGAGCAAAGGGCGCATCTATGTGACGCACCGCATGGATCTCGTCGAAGCCGCCGTCGTCGCCGCCGCGATGGAAGAACACGCCATCGAAGAGACCCACGTCCCCCATGACTGCCTGGACGTGCTGGCCCAGCAGATCGTCTCGATGGTCAGCGTGGAAGATTGGAACATGGACAAACTTTTCGATCTCGTTCGGCAGTCGTTCTGCTACCAAACTCTTTCGAAGAAGATATTCACAAGTGTCGTTCAGATGCTGGCAGGACGCTACACCAACGAAGCATTCCGCGAATTGCGCCCTCGTATTTCGTGGGACAAGGTCCGTAACTCCCTATCGGCCCTTCCCGGCTCTTCTCATCTCGCGATCACGAACGCCGGAACGATTCCCGACAGAGGATACTACGCCGTCTATCTGGAGGATCTGTCTACAAAAATCGGCGAGGTGGATGAGGAGTTTATTTATGAAAGCCGGACGGGCGATACCTTTATTCTCGGCTCAAATGTGTGGAAGATGCTCGACATCGACGCCAACAAGATCGTCGTCGCGCCCGCCCCGGGCCAGCCGGCACGCATGCCATTCTGGCGGGGCGAAGGGATCGGACGCACATTCGAGCTCGGCGAGCGGGTCGGAAAATTTCTGGGAAAATTGTCTTCCGGCGAGCCGGAACTTCCCGAATGGCTTCACGCCAATTTTCCGATCGACGCCCACTCAGAACGAAATATTATCGATTACGTCCAACAGCAAAGAGCCGCTACGAGACTCCTGCCGACGCATCGGTCGATCGTCGTGGAGGGATTCAGAGACGAGATCGGCGACCCGCGGATCGTCGTCCATTCGTGCTTCGGGCGGGGCGTGAACGGGCTTCTGGGGCTTGTCCTTTCGCATCAGCTCCGCGAACGGCTTGGCACTGAAATTCAGATGCTCTATAATGACGATGGAATACTCTTCCGCTGCTCGGACGTCGAACGCCTCCCCCTCGATCTCTTCGCGGGCCTGACGGCTGCTCAAGCCCAGGACCTCATCCTCGAAGAGCTCGTTCTCTCTCCACTCTTCGGCGCATTGTTCCGGCAGAATGCGGCACGCGCCCTTCTGCTGCCGAAGACTCGGATCGGTAAACGGACACCGCTCTGGCTGCAGCGTCTGCGTGCCGGCGATTTGCTCCAGATCGTCCGCAAAGTGGACGACTTTCCGATCGTGATCGAAACCATCCGTGATTGCCTCAACGATGCTCTCGATTTTGAACACTTTAACGAAGTGATGAGCAAGGTTGAATCCGGATCGATCAGTGTCCACACCGTCCAGACAGAGATTCCGTCGCCGTTCGCATCGAGCGTTTTGTTCGACTTCATTGCCGCCTATATGTATGAAGGAGATAAGCCGAAACACGGGACGCCGAACCAATTTCAAACATTGAACAGGGAATTGCTTGCCGAAGTCGTTAATCTTGACGCCGTCAAAACTGTCGTCAAACCGGACGCTGTGGAGCGCATTGAAGAGCAGCTGCAATTCACTTCGGAAACACGAAAAGCCCGCACCCCCGAAGAATTGCTCGAGATACTTGTGCGCATCGGAGAGCTGACCGAGGAGGAGATCCGTGAACGTTCTGCGACGCGCGACGTCCGCTTTGAAGACCAATTGGTAAAGCAGGGGACAATTGTTCCGGTCAGGATCAACAATAAGAAATTTATCATCGCATCAGAAGAGGTTCCGTTGTATAAAGGCGTCGCGGAAATCGAGCCTGAGGTGCTCGCTTCACTTCCCGAAGAATTCCGGACCTCACCGTTGAAACGGGAAGAACGCCTTCGTTTCCTGATCACCCGGATGCTGCGCTCGCATGTGCCGTTGACTGCGGATCGGATCATGGAGCGGTACGCGATCTCACAGGACGAGTGCGAATCCGCTCTTCGTTCGCTTCCGGAAGAAGAGAGTATTGTCCATGGTTCATTTTCGTCGGAAAATGAAGCGGTGCAATGGTGCTACAGGCCGAATCTCGAGCGCATTCATCGCGCCTCGATCAACATTCTCCGCAAAGAGATCAAACCGGCATCGATCAGCGGATTCACAAATTTTCTTGCGCACTGGCAGCATCGTCATCCATCGACGCAGGAGTCGGGTGAGGCCGGCCTTCAAAGCATCCTCGAAATAATGGAAGGATATGCGCTCAACTCCGAATTATGGGAGAGTGAAATATTCCGTCACCGGATGAAAAACTACGACCCCGGAGCTTTGCGGGCATTGTCGGGCAGGGGAGAGATCGTGTGTGCAGGCTCCTCACCGGGGAAATCTCAATGGATCTTCAGCGGGGATGGCGCCCTTTTCATCGATGAGAAGGAAAAACTGCTGGAGGGTGTTTCAAACGCTGCGAAGGAATTGTACGATTTTCTGAAACAGAATGGAGCATCTTTTCTTTCGGATATCCGGGAAGGAACCCCATTTTCTCTCGCCGCGTTGAACAAAACAGTCGCGGAATTGTTCTGGGCGAGACTCATCACGAACGACGTCGTGGATGAAGCGTTGAGCGTAAAACGTTTTAAGACGAATGACGACTCTCCCCTTCCACCAGAACGGATCGTGCTCACGAATCCGCGGCGCAATCTGCTGAAATCGTTCGCGATGAATTCTGTGAGAAAAGCGTTGCGCACAGCGCCCGGCTGGAATGGACGCTGGTCGCTTGTTCATACCCGCAGGGTCCTCGGAGATAATGCATCTCCCGAAGAAAGGACAGCCCGCCAGGCACAGCAGTTGCTGCTCCGCTACGGCATCGTTGCGCGAGAAATTGCAAAGCGCGAGGACAACCTTCTCCCCTGGCCCATGCTTGCGCTTGAATTCCAGAAAATGGAAATGCGCGGCGATATCAGGCGCGGCTATTTCGTGGAGGGATTATCGGGGATGCAGTTCGCGCTTCCCGCAGCGGTCGATATGATACGAACGATCAACAACGAACAATCAACAATGAACGGAGGGGCTCCCATCGTTGTTAATGCATGTGATCCGGCAAATCCATACGGACTTGGAATCGAAATCGGAGGCATAAACTCTGCCTCGAACATCCGCATTGCGCGGCTTCCGCTCAATTATTTTGTGTTCGACCGCGGCGCGCCCGTATTGTGGATCGAGGGATTTGGCGCCCGGATCACCACCGTCGCCGAATCGTCCCAGGACTTTGTGCGCGCGGGACTGGAACAGTTCGTTTCGAATCTTCGTTCTTCTTTCAGAAATGAACGCGAAATTATCTTGGAATACTGCGACGGCGTCCGCCCGACAGAAAGTCCGCTGGCGGATGTGCTTCGTTCGATCGGATTTTACAGGGATCGCGCGCAGACGATGAGGTATGAATTACATTAGGAATCGTCTTCTATATGTCATTCTGAACGGAGCGAAGCGGAGTGAAGAATCCATGACAATCATGCATCGTGAATCTACGAGGCTTCATTGTCGTGGATGCTTCTCCCGCCAAAAAGCGACGGGATCAGCATGACATTACAAATGCACTCTACATCGAAACATTTTTTGAGATAGCGTGTAGAAAGCTAAAATTTCATCCACACTATGAAGGCACATCCTTGGCGAAGAAAAGAAGAACATTACGGCTTCAACCCCAGGAAGACACTCAGGACCTCGGCTTAGGTTCAAAGGTCGCGGCGCAATCCCGCACGCGGTTCCTGAACCGCAACGGGAGTTTCAACGTAGAACGGACTGGCCAGTCGTTCCTCCGCACCCTGAACCCATACCATGCATTGCTCTCGATGTCATGGCTGAAGTTTCACTCGATGGTCGTCCTCTCATATTTTCTCGTGAACATTCTTTTTGCCCTTGCCTATTTGGCCTGCGGTTCCGGAGCCATCGAGGGCTCCGGCGCGATTTCGCTCGGACAACGGTTCTTCGACGCATTCTTTTTCAGCGTTCAAACTCTGGCGACGATCGGCTACGGAAGAATGAGTCCGGCTGGGCTTGCGGCCAATATCGTGGTGGCATTCGAAGCATTGACCGGGCTTTTCGGCTTTGCATTGGCGACGGGGCTCTTGTTCGCCCGGTTCTCCCGCCCCAACGCAAGAATTCAATACAGCGAAAGGGCGGTCATCGCGCCCTACCACGACATCACGGGCTTCATGTTCAGGATAGTGAACGAACGGTTGAATCAGTTGATCGAAGTGAATGCGACGCTCACATTCAGCAGGATGGAGACGCATAACGACAAGCGTGTCAGAAAATTCTACTCCCTGCCGCTGGAAAGAAACAAGGTCACCTTCTTTCCGCTGCATTGGACGATCGTTCATCCTATCGACGAAAAAAGTCCGCTCTACGGTGTCACGCAGAAAGGTCTGGAAGAATCGGACGCAGAGTTTGCGATCCTGCTCACCGCGATCGACGAGACTTTTTCGCAAACCGTTCATAGCCGGTCGTCGTACAAAGACGACGAAGTGGTGGTTGGGGCAAGATTCAGGGACATGTTCCTTCCCCCTGAAAACGGCATCGTTCGCGTCGACCTCCGGCGCTTAAGCGAGATCGAACACGTGTAAATTTTCAACGAGAGCCATGCTCCCCCATTATATCGTCGACGGCTACAACGTCATCCACGCCATCCCAACCCTCAAAAAGATGCTGGCGCACGACGGGTTCCAGGCACGCGAACAACTGGTATTTCTCGTTTCCCGATTGACCTTCAGAAGGAAATTCCGGTGTACGATCGTATTTGACGGCGCGAGACCACGTGAGCCTCATCCCCCTCAGTCTCACTCTCCCCTTCACATCGTCTTTTCCTCTCCACTTTCGGCCGACGCAAAGATCAAGTCGATGATCGAGGCATCAAAGAATCGTACGCTCCTCGTCATTATTTCTTCCGACAGGGAAATCCTGGACTATGCAAAAGTCTGTTCATGCAGTACGTACACGTCGAAATATTTCAGCAACCTCCTTTTCGATGAGCCGGACAAGGGGGAAGAAAAGGATTCAACTGCTTTGTCAAAAGGACAGATCGATGAGTGGTTGAAGATTTTTGGGGAGAAGAAATAAAGGAGTAGTTTATCAAATACAGCTTTATGGTAACCTGGCTTTTTAGATCTTTAGCTGGAGAAATTCATCGATATTTTGACGCCCGGAATCGGCAGCTATGAGCGGGGGGGGCGATGCGTGCGTTGGGAAAACGGCGAGGATGTCAGAGAACCTCCGGTGAGCCGTTTTCCTCGGCGTGTGCGGTGGGGGAGCATCGCGCGGGTTCCGATTCCGAGAGGCTCTCTTTGCTTCTTTCTCTGGCAACAGAGAAAGAAGAACAATTCGGGCGAAAGATCGGCCTTCGAGTCAAGTCATTACTGGCGCGCAGAACTAACGCGGCGTTTGATTCATCCTCTTAAACATCTCATTCAATTCTTCCCGCGATGCGATGCTCGCGTTTGCGGAAAATCCGTACGCGATCTCCACGCTCCCCTTCTTTAATTGATCGACGACCGCATCCGCAAATTCGATCAACGGGGTTCCAGCTGTATGGAGGCCCTTGCCGCCAAGGTCGGTATTGACTGCCGGAGGGATAATTTCAATGACGGAAATGGGCGTTGCCGAGAGTTGGTGCCGGAGTGATAGGGTAAAGGACCGGAGAGCCGCTTTGGTTGCGCAATAGACCGGAGCCATCGCCATCGGTGCGAACGCCAGGCCGGACGTTATGTTGAGAATGGCCGGACGTGTTTGTTTAAGAAGATGAGGAATAAAGAGGGCCGACAAGTGGAGCGGTGCGTCAAGGTTGATCGCAAGTTCCCCGTCGATCTTTTCCCACTCCGGATCTTGCAGAATTTGAAAACGCCGTTGAATTCCCGCATTGTTGACCAGAATGTTAAGCCCGGGGAATTCGCGTGTCGCCCACTCGAAGAGGGATATCCGGTCCGATGAACGGGAAAGGTCGCACACGCGTGTGCGGAGTTTAGGAAATTGTGCCCGAGCCTGTTGAAGTTTCTCCTCGCGGCGCCCGCAGATGATTACGTCGCTCCCTGCAAAAAGAAATCGTTCGGCAAGTGCAAGACCAATTCCCGAACCTCCGCCGGTGATGAGTATGGTGTTTGAACTCAGATCCACAAATACCTCCTGTGTTGTCGTTGAATTAGCATGACAATGATGTGGGTTGAAGCGGATAACGAAGAAGGCCTGCTATGCAACAGCAGCTTGTTTATCGGCGTGCTCACCTTTTTTCTCCATCAACAATACGAACTTCTCAAAAAGGTAGTCGCTGTCGTGCGGACCTGGGGATGCCTCGGGATGATACTGAACGCAGAAGAGTGGAAGGTGTTTGTGCTGAAAACCTTCTACCGTGTTGTCGTTGAGGTTGATGTGGGTCAACTCGACTTTCGATTGATCCATCGACTTCCAGTCGACCGCGAAGCCGTGATTCTGCGAGGTGATCTCAATTTCGCTCGTCTGAAGATTCTTTACGGGATGGTTGGCTCCACGATGTCCGAACTTGAGCTTGTACGTCTTTCCCCCCAGAGCGAGAGCGAGCAACTGGTGACCGAGGCATATGCCGAACATCGGCTTGGCGCCGATCAGCTTCTTCAGATTCAGGATCGCGTACTTCACTGCATCGGGATCGCCGGGGCCGTTCGAGAGAAAGATCCCGTCCGGATTCATCGCGAGCACCTGTTCGGCGGTATAGGACGCGGGAACAACCGTCAAGTTGCAGCCGTACCGAGTTAACCGACGGAGAATATTTTGTTTCACGCCGTAGTCATAGACGACCACGTTGAATCGTTTTCCGTTGCGTCCGGCGGGAGGCTCTTCGGGGGCAAGAGCAAAAATTGTCTCATCGATCTTGTCCCAGGTGTAGGGAGTCTTGCAGGTCACGTTTTTGGCAAGGTCCAGGCCATTCATGTCCGGTGAAGCTTTCGCCTTTTTCACAAGGCTCGCATCGTCCAGGTCTTTCGTAGAAAGAACGCCGCGCAATGCGCCGAGTGTGCGGATCATCTTCGTCAGCATCCGGGTATCGATCCCCTGAATGGCGATAATGTTGTTCTTCTTCAGCCAGTCGCCGAGGCTCGATGTCGCCCGCCAGTTGCTGTAGAAATCAAAATACTCCCGCACGATAAAGCCGGAAACCTGCGGCTTCACGGACTCGAGGTCGTCGAGGTTGACCCCGTAGTTCCCGATCAGGGGATACGTCATCGTCACGATCTGCCCGGCGTACGAAGGGTCGGTGAGGATCTCCTCGTATCCCGTAATACTGGTATTGAAAACGACCTCGCCGGTTATTTCTCCTTCGGCGCCAAAATTCTCGCCGGTAAAGACTGTTCCGTTCTCGAGTGCAAGCTTAACGACCATTGATGGCAAACTTCCCTTTTTATTCTGGACTAAAAATACGAAAATGGCGGAGGAGAGTCAACGGATCTCTCAAAGTGATGCCATGACTTTCCGATTATGATGTATTTTCCAGAAATTACGAGAGTTATGGCATCACTCGGCATCTTTGCGAATCGCATCGCTGCGCGTATTCGGTAGTGTCACAATTTCGAAGTAAATGTCATTCCGGCGAAAGCCGGAATCCATTTTATTTGCTATGGATGCCAGCTTTCGCTGGCATGACACCCATTTTTCTGACTGATATGCCAAACCGTAACACTACCACGTATTCGTTATTGTTGAATAGACAACGTAAAAGAGTTACATTTTGAAAACAACGTTCACAAAGAAGACATTGGGCGCGAGATAGTATAAACAATAGCAGGAACAAATAATGGCAAAAAATTCTAAAATACCGGCAAAAAAGATTTATAGGATAAAGATGATATTAGACGGGTCGGAACCGTTGATCTGGAGAAGGTTTTTAGTGCCGGGAGACTACAAGCTTTCGAAACTGCACAAAGTGCTGCAAATTGTCATGGGATGGGGTGAAGCTCACCTCCATGAATTTATCATTGGCGGAGTTTCTTTCGGCGAACCTTCGCCTGAATATGGGGAGAAGGATATGCTTGATCATAAAAAAATAACTTTAGCTGGAATGATTCCCGAGGAAAATAAATTGTTTGCTTACATTTATGATTTTGGAGATGGCTGGCAGCATAAATTGACTGTAGAAAAAATTTTGGCGCCGGAAGAAGGCGTGCACTATCCACTATGTCTGGCGGGTGAGCGTGCCTGCCCGCCAGAAGATTGCGGCGGCATCGGCGGTTACGAATATTTGCTTGAGGCGATGGAGAATCCGAAAACGGAAGATCAAAAACATCTGGTCGATTGGGCAGGCGACTTTGACCCAGAAGTGTTTGATTTGAAAAAAGTGAATTCGAGACTGAAAGGGATAAAATAGTAAGCGGGGGGATGAGCGTTCCTCGCGGGAGTCCACTTCTTGACTAAGAAAAAGACTGCGTAGCGACAACTCACTTTCGGTTTTTCTCGTTCCCATGCTCTGCTTGGGAACGTACTTTGAACGAAGCTCCGCTTCGCGAAAGATATTGAATCGGAGTTGTTCTTCGTTCCCAATGAGACGTTGGGAACGAGATAAACATGTTTATGGCGGAGTACCGTCATGTATTTCCACCGATCATCGAGGAGGAGTATGAAAACTGTCGGACTGCTGACGATCTCGAATATCTTCATGACGTTCGCCTGGTACGGACATCTGAAATTCAGGGAAGTATCCTTGTGGAAGGTCGTTCTTATCAGCTGGCTTATCGCATTTTTTGAATATTGCTTTCAGGTGCCGGCGAACAGGATCGGATCCTACCAGTTTTCCGGCGCCCAGCTCAAGACGATACAGGAAGTTATCACGCTCGTTGTGTTCAGCGTCTTTTCGGTCGTTTATCTCAAGGAGGAATTGAGATGGAATTATGTCGTTGGCTTTGTTTTGCTCATCGCC
>Ga0265336_10000313_pt1 | contig 33009 bp, 28 predicted proteins | sample 42119metaG_FD_193583 | JGI IMG/M metagenome (GOLD analysis project Ga0265336, IMG submission 193583) | Rhizosphere microbial communities from Carex aquatilis grown in University of Washington, Seatle, WA, United States - 4-21-19 metaG | ecosystem: Host-associated > Plants > Roots > Rhizosphere...
CCCCATGGCGCGATCGGCAACAAGCCGCCGATTTTGCTGCAAAACCACGCTGGCGCATCCAGCCCGCCACCGTGAAACAGGCGCAAAACTCTAGTTATGGGTGGTCCAAAGTTCGGTCTCACTGCAGAACCACTCGGACTCTAAACGCTGCTGGATGAAACTTCAGTGGCAGGTCAACCGGGGCCTACCCATCACCCGACACGATTGTATAGCTCGCCGAGCCCGCGCACACGCGTCAATCAGGCCTTCGTCGTATGCGTACGCTGAGATTGATGAGTCCAGAAAAACACGATCGCAAGTGCTTGAAGAACGCTGCCTCGGATCGAGGGCGCAACATTGCTGACTCGAGCTCGATGCCGCGGACCTCGTCCGCTGCCACTCAAAGATCGAAGTGTCTATTTTATTCCAACGCTGAGTAGCGTCTCGATGGCCTTTGGATCAAGCCTCTTTGCCAAGTTGATATCATCGGCTCCGGCTACGCTATTTCCGACTGCCAACCTTGCGATCCCACGACCGTAGAGAGAGCTGGCTAGGTCGCGTTTGATAGAGATCGCAGCCTCAAAATCGGACATTGCCTCGCTAAATCGCCCGAGCCTCAGGTTCGAAAATCCGCGGCTGTCCAAAATCGCCGCATCTTTTGGACGCAAACGTAACGATTCATCGCAATCAGATAGAGTCTTCTGGGTCACCTTATCGGCTAGGACCGCCGCAAAGCATCGTCCGTTAAGCGCGTTGTATGCCTTAGGATCCAATTTTATCGCTTGACTATAGTCTGCCATTGCGCCGTCGAAGTCGCCGATATCGCTCTCGACGTCGGCCCTAAGAGAGAAAAGGTATGCATCCCCTGGGCTTGCGGCGATGGCATCGTCGAACTTTCGCAAGCGCTCGTCGCGTTCGATGCGGGGATATATTTTCGCAGTTGGCAACGGTTGACCCTCGTTGCAAATAGCCCCTAGCTTGGCGAAGGAAAATGCCTTTTCTATGTCAGCCAAGTCGTGATTAGGAAGCCAGTTGCAGGCAACTGCGAATAGTGATCCTTTCGGGATTTTCTGAGCATCCCAAATTCGCGTCGTTCCGTCGTGAGAGGACGTAACAATTAGAGAGGCGTCGGAAGAAAACGACGCATTCGTAACAGTGTGGCGCCCTTGTATCGCATGCCCTCGCAGCACGGCCAGCGTGCTGTGAGTACCTACGTCCCAAATCCGGGCCGTTCCGTCGGCAGAAGCAGAAACGATACGATCTCCGCTAGGAGAGAATGACACGCTCGTAACGTCATCTTCGTGCCCACGAAGGACAGCGATCATTTCCCCGCTGTCCGCCCGCCACACTTGAGCGGCTCTATCTGACGAACTGGTTGCAATCAGAGAGCCGTCCGGAGAAAACGAAGCATCCAACATTGCATCCTTGCCGTGCAATATCCTGATCGTTGCGCCGGTTTTGGCATCCCATATTCGCGCCGCTTTATCCATCGACGCGGTCAGGATCTTAGTTCCATCTGGCGAATATTTCGCTGTAAGGACCTGGTGCTCGTGGCCCCGCAATGTTGTCGTCTGGCCAGTCGCCAAGTCCCAAATCCGTGCAGTAAGGTCGTCCGAAGCCGTAACGACCTTCGATCCATCTGGCGAAAAATTAGCCATCCAAATTACGCCTTCGTGGCCATTCAGCTGTGAAATTTGCCTTCCAGTTCTTGCGTCCCATACCCGCGCGGAGTTATCAGCAGAAGCGGTAACGATCCGAGTCCCGTCGGGCGAAAAACGAGCGCTTAACACTGAGCTTTCATGCCCGCTCAATACCACAGTTCCTTCACCGCCAAACGAACTCCAAATTTGAGCTGTCTTGCCTGATGTACTGACAACTGCTCGGGGCTCACCTGGAGAAAAGGCGGCGCTATAAGATTGCTGAGAATCAATTAAGATTGAGTCCCTCGTTCTAATCGGCGCATCCCAGAGCTGCATTATTCTAGCGCTTGTCCCAGTCGACACATCCCAGAGCCGTATTGTTTTGTCTTTCGATGTGGTGATGACGCGGGTTTCATCTGGTGACATTCGCGCTTGGAGAATGACATCATCGTGTCCTCTAAGAATTGCGACCAATGCTCCGCTCACGGAATCCCACAGTCGCAAACATTTGTCGTCGGATACCGTGATAATTCCCGTGCCATTATGAACAAAATAGGCATCTGTTACGGTGCCATCGTGCCGAAGCGAAGAGATCGCCTGGCCGGTCGACGCGTCCCATAGTTCCACCGAATTGCCTGATCGAGCCAAAAGACGCGTTCCGTTAGGGGAGAATGAAACACCATCGAATGCATCGCCATGCCCGCCCAGGGTAACAGAAAGCTTCCCAGATTTTGCATCCCACGTCTTCACAGACCCATCGGCCAAAGCAGTTGCGATTCGAGTGCCATCTTTAGAGAAGGATACGTCGTTCACAATGCTCTCGTGATGCAAGGTTTGGAGCCTTTTCCCGCTAGCTGCGTCCCAAATCTGGACGGATTTACTCGATCGCGCCAAGACGCGAGTATCGTCAGATAAAAAGGACGCTTGGTAAAAATGGTCATCTTTGTCACCTCGGAGAATGTAGATGAGCTCGCCTGTTTTCGTGTTCCACACGCGGACCGTGCTGTCACGAGCAGCGGTAACGATACGCTCGCGGTTCGACGAAAGAGAATATTGGTAGGAGCCACCGTCACTCACGTGCTGAAAGATAGCAACTCTGGTGTGTCTTTCGACGTCCCAGATTTGAACCCCGAAACTAGACTTCGTGAAAGCAAGTTTCCGGTCTTGCGAAAACGAGACTTCATAAAATGTATAGTCTGTCTCTTTGTCGTCGATCTGGATCACGTCGATGACGCGACCGGTAGCAATCTCCCAAACGCGCACGGTGTGATCTACGGCGGCCGTGAGAACGCGCGATCCATCGGGGGAAAAAGCTGCGGCTACGATTTGGCCCTCATGTCCACGCAATATCGCTTTGACCTGACCAGAAGCCACATCCCAGACTCGCGCTGTGTTGTCAGGCAAGACGTCTGGGCCTCCCAAGAAAGTGCTCGACGCCCAAGAAACGATCTTTGAACCATCTGATGAAAAAACAGCATCCCGTACCGCCCCATAGTGGCCGCGATAGACTTGGCGCTCCCGCAACTGACTAACGGCCTCGCCAAGCGCGGCCAATGCTTCTTCATTCGGGGGCAAAGGATCACTGATTGCTCTTGGCCACGCAGCGAGTGCGAACTTAGTTGCCAAGGCTTGGTTGGAGGAAAGCACAGTTCTTGAAAGGGCCACCATTGCCGAAGACTGATTTTGGAGCGCCTGAATCTGTCGATCTTTCGCCTCGCGGCTAGCACTCTCGGCAAGACCACGCTGGAATTCCGCTTCTTTAGCAGCTATTTTTGCTTCTACCGTTGCCCTGTCTGCCGAGTCGCGCTGGACTTCGGCTTCAATAGCAGCTTGACCAGCTTGATGATATGCAAACGCAGCTACTCCTGCCACAAACAGGAAAATGATTGCGGCAGCACCCAGCAGGGTTTGTCGTACTCGCGCCGCACGCCCAGATTTTTTTATGTAGGCTCTGGTCGCTGGCAGAAACTCGTCGCTAAGCATACCCATCGCATTTTCGGCTTCAGACAAGGGAAGCCCAGGTGGAATCAATCGGTCACGACGTTGTCCGCTCTCCATCCAACGTAGGCGTGCGTCCTCCACTTCCTCTCGAACCCGCAATAGGTTTTCATTTTCGGCAACGATCCTCCGTGCGTTTTGCCACGCTTCGATGACACGCTGATGCGCCAGCGCGACGATCGGAGTCTTGTCCGGGTCATTTCCCGAGACGAGAATGCGCGCCTCCGTCAACGCGCCGACTAAATGATTGGATGCCTCGTCATGTGCTGCGATCTTACGCTGTGCCTGAACCAGAGCGACGGCGCTGCTACTGCTTCCCGGTGCTCGCCGCGCGTAGGTGACTAGGCTGCGAAGCAGTCTAGGCAAAGCCGACTTCTCCGCTGGCCCCAACTGAGACAGGGCTTTTTCTGCCGCCTTGTCAATCGCTCCATCGAGCTTGCCGAGGGCGCGGTACGCTTCAAAAGTCAGGATGTTCTTCTCGTCTTTCTGCACCCTCTGCTCGTAGAGCTGCTCAAGAACAAATTGAACAAGCGGTAGTAGGTCAGGGCGATCAATATCCGCTAGCAGTCGGTCGTCGAGCCTCTCCTTGGAGGCTAGATCGATTTCCCAGTCGAGCCCAGCCGCCTCCGCTGGGCCTCTGACAATCTCGCCCATCTCAGAGAGCCCAGGCGGCAGCAAATCGAAGGTGAGCTCCAGCCGCTTGGAAGCGTGTGCGGTCTTAGACGAAGCAAACCGGCTCAAAGAGCTCTTTAGGAATGCTTCGTAAAATTCCGCTCGTAAGGTCGCGACAATCCAAACCAGGCCAGAGCTAGAAAACCGACCGATCAATCTCGCGAATGCCTCCCGCTCCGCATCGTCGACGCTTGGCGCAAAAAGCTCGTCGAGTTGATCGATGACCAGCAACAGGCGTGCTGGTGCTTCCGTTTCTCTGCCCCAGATCTCACGTTCAGCTCGAGAAACTGACTTGAGTGCTCTTTCGATTGGCGCTAAAGTCGCTCGTCCAGCGCTTTCGAGATCCTCTGCTCGTTCGAATTTGCCGCGCGCAAAAACCGAAAACAGCCCGGCCAAAGCGTTTGGATTTGAGTTGTCGCCAGAAGCCAGTTCCGGCAAGGCGATCGGCCTGCCTACTTCTTGGTTAGCTATGTCTTCTTCGTCGTCAAATAGATGACGCGCGAGGCTAAAAATAGGACCGTTAGCGTGATCGGACGGACGCATAACCGCCGCTCGCCAGATCTCGACGCCGGTGACTGCCCCGGGTTTTACCAGCCAAGGCAATATGCCGGCGCGAGCGAAGGATGATTTGCCCGCGCCGCTCGGGCCGACAATAGTCAGGAACGGGAAACCTGCATCTGCAGCGTCTTTCAACCGATCCAGCGCCCGTTCCCGGTCGCGATCGCGACCATAAAACACGTCAGCATGCTTGGCACCGAAGGGTTCGAGGCCACGGAACGGCGAGCCTTTGATGGCGGTCGGCCAAACAACGGCGCGGTTTCTGAGTACGTTCTCTGACAGCCATTGGCGCAAAGCGCCTTCAACTTTCGTTTCGAAATCGTCGGTTGATCCAAAGGTCTGATAAGCTCCTTTGAAATGCCCTTCCGTAGTGACGAATACCTGCTCGGCGAACTGCTTCAGTTTTTGCCATTGTGATTCGATTTCGGCCCGTTTTTCGTCATCGAGACTGACAACCGGATCGCGCGGGTAACGGAAAACAAAGATGTCCGGAAGAGTTGCGCCGCGCCGCCGGGCGGCGATAGCAGATAGAATTTCATAAGCTGTGCCGCTCTGATAGGCGGCCGGCTCAGGAATTCGGTCTTTCTCCGGCAGGCGCGCCACAAAATCAGGCGGCAAGGGCGTGCCAAGTCGGCCACGCAGGATCGCTAATACAATATCGCAATCTGTGGAGCGCTCGATCTGCCGCTGAAAGCTTTCATGTGCGCTGTAATACCGCTCCTCCCAGAGTACAGGCTTGAATTGAGCGGTATCTGAATAAGCAGCGTTGAGGCGCTCCATAACACGTGCGGCCCGCTTTCGTTCGTTTTCAGTATCCCCAGGGGATGAAATAAATACACGGACAATGCGCACTGAGGCAGATCCCAAGCATCCAGAGATGCCCACAGCCTAACTACGAAGATCAAAAGCGCCAAGGGTCTGACGATTGCGCGAGCCAATTTTCATTGGCGCGCGTGACCTACTCCCGTCTTCCCACCAGTCACAAGTTGAGTCTGCTCTCACCTTAGAGCAACCGCAGTAATATTATCCTTGCTCGAACGACTAAGAAAGATGTGGGACATCGTGCCATGGAGCGCGGCCGCCGCTTTCCACGGCTCGCCGTCGCGAAAGTGGCGAATCTGCCGGCATCGCGGTCGGCCGAACCGATACCGAACTGTCTCGGGTATTGTTCAATCGCCCACCGCGATGCTGAGTATGCTTTCTTCTTGCTTCTGGCGGGCAGTTTTGGCGTCAGGGCTTCGGAATCAGCCAACATCAGGCTGAAAGGCGAAGGACGGACGGGATTGACCCATCCGGCGCCCTGGCAGCCGTTCTGCACCGGACCGACCGGCGCATTGCCTTTATCCGGCTTGGAGGCGGGGCCGATGAGATGCTTTAGAGCCTGCAAGAAATTGTCGCGACAGTCTGAGGCTTCGCACGCCAGGATCATTGGATGGCCGCCGGCCCCGCAATGGGCATCGGCGGCAAATGCACCGGCTAGAGGGACGGTCGACATCAGCACGGTTGCGAGCAATCTCTTCATCGCAACCCGACCTCAAATATTTGGCCACGCCGGATTCGCCTGCAACACTTGCTCGCTCGCCGAGCTCCAACGAAAGCACATGGTGCCTGGAATAACCTTTCTTCATAGCAACCGTACGTAAACGTCGGGCGGTTTATCCAGCCCCTCAAGTTAAGGATTCGGCCCATCGGCGCATCGCATCAGGCAGCCCGATGCGTGCTGCTTCGCTTCATTTCCAACGAGGCCCTCCGCCGGTTGGCGGCGATCGCAACGTAAAGGAAGACGAGGAACACGAGACTGATGATCAGAAGTATGGCGATCGGATAGGAGACGTCAATGAGCATCGAGTACTGCCGATAGGCAAATTCGCCAATCGCCAGGATCAAGCCCTCCATTCCGAACGCGACAACCAGGAAGCTGACGAGGTCACGATTTAAAAGCAGCAAGGCGAGCGCGCCGGCCGACAGGGCCGTCATGATTAGTTCAATCGCTATTGCAAATGACGGTCGCCACAGCAGCCGGCCAGAAAGAATGTTGTCCAGGATCTGCCGATAGAAATCGACGCTATAGAGAGCCCCCTTCGACGTTTGCACCACGCTAGCGAGGCCTGTCGCCGTGGCTCCGATCAGGATCATGCGATCCTTGATGTCCTCTTCCCCGATTTCGCCCGCCATCAGTTTCCAGACAGGTATGTCGGATTGCCGATCGCTCACGCGGAATCTCGGAAATACAGCGCCGTGTTCGTCCGTCGAGATGTGAATTCCCTTGAGCCCGATTTGTTCGACGCCTACGGCGTCGCTGCGGATGAGGATAAACTTGTCGCCGTTGAAAATCCTAAGCATTTCAAGCGGAAGGGAAGGTGCTAGACCCCAATCCGTTTTCCACACCAGTGGAACGCGGCGGATGAGGCCGTCTAAATCGAACCGCCCGTTGGTCGACCCAACCCCTTTTGCCGCCAGTTCGAGGATATCTAGGTTCTTCACGGTTCCTGGGATACTAAAGAGGTGCGTGGCAGGATCCTCTCCCACAGAAACGAATTCCGTCAGCCTGCTCGGAGGGCCGGAGCTTTTGACAGGCGATGGGCCAAGAGCCAGGACCACCTTTGCAGATTGCATTGCTACAGCCAATGCCCTGTCGTTTGCCGATGGACTCAAGCCGCTTCGTGGTTCGCGGGACCACGTTCCGGCGATCCGCTCGGGCGACATGCGATCCGGCTCGGCGAGAATGCTGTCGAGCCCGATTACTGCGGCGCCCTTTCCTGCAAGGGCGTTCACGATGTCGCTCATGACGCTCCGAGGCCACGGCCATTGACCAATTCTTCCAAGTGACTCGTCGTCAATGGCGACGATTCGAGTCGGGCCCTGGGGTACAGGTTCGGAGTCGAATTGTTGATACGTATCGAACGCAAAGTTCCTCGCGGTTTGAACGAACCAGGGGTCGTAAACGCGCAGAAGCAGCGCGGCAGCGGTCAAGAGAAGCACGACGGCGGAGTATAGCAGCTTCGAACGAAGCCTCAGCGTCGGGAGCGAGGTTGCTTCTGCCAGGGTGCTCTCGAGCCGTCGGCGCTCCTGCTCCTCCTGCAGCTTGATTTTTCGTTCCGCAGTCACCTTGTTCGTGCAACTGGCAAGATATTCGCGATCCGTAGTATCAAGCTTTGAGACGAGGTCAGGACGCAGAAGCAGCCGCTCGACGTCCTCGAGACGGCTGCCGCGGTGGGCGAGCCAGTCTTCACGTCGGTCATTGGCTGCCCAGTCGCGCGCCGCGCGCTTGACGCTCTCAAGGCTGGCGAGTACGCCGAAGTCCTCCTCGAGCCATCCTTTCAGCAGCCCCCATTGCCGCAGCAAGGCCTCGTGCGCCGCCTCGATGGTACGTTCACCGGTTCCCTCGCTGACATCGATCGAGAGAAGACGTTCTTCAACGAGATAGTCGATCAATGGTCGCGCTTCGTCGGGTATCTCCGACAGACGGGCTCTTTGCCGCCGGGCGCTCCCGGTGTCGGGATCGATGCCGGCAAGCCAGGGGATCAGCCCGCGCCGCAACAACGCCAGCCGCGCATCACGGTCGCGTGGAATGCGGCTATCGGTGTCGGCGGCACGCAGAGCGCGCTCGATCGCCGCCTCGATCGACCCTGTGATGCGACCCAGCGCATCATAATCGCTGAGCGTGAGGCGATCTTGCGCACCGTATTCGAGGTAAAGCCGTTCCAACGTGAACGACAGAAGGGGCAACGCGTCCCGGGTGCCGCCTTCGTCGATATCAGCGAGAAGTGCCTGAGTCAGTGCGGGCTCGATAACGAAGGAGCGGCCGATCTCCTTCAGTCGGGTAGCCGGTCCCTCGATGACCGCTTGATAGGCGCCCCGCGGCATCGGCGTAAGACTCACCGTCTGCTGACTGATGCCCTCCAGATGTTTGGTGGTTTGCAGTTGCTCGTAGGCGTCGGAGCGAATTGCAATGAGGACCAGTATCGCGGGATCATCGACACTGCTCAGCTCTCGCAACAATTCGAGGAGAGCCGCACCTTCCGCTGCTCCTTCGGCCAGGAACAGCTCTTCGCCCTGGTCGATCGCAAACACCAGCAGCGGGGCTTTGACGCCGGCCTCCTCTGCAACAAGCGCTTCCCGGGCCCGCACGAGCAGAGCACGAAGCAGAGGCCGAAGACCCGCAGCACCCGCTTCGACGGCCTCGCGGACCTCCAGATAGGGCCTCGACAGCTCGCAGGCGGCAACCGCCGACTCCAGCGACCTAGCAAGTCCCGTATCTCCGTGAATTGCACCACGTCCGGGGCGGATTACGGGAAGAGGGATATAGTTGCGATCGTCACGGCGAAGTCTCGGCAAGAGACCGGCGCGCAGAAACGAGGACTTCCCGGCGCCGGAGGCTCCGAGCAGCACGAGCCACGGCAACGAAACGCCATCCTTGATACCACGAATGCGATCCAACATCTCGACAGTTGGCGCCTCGCGGCCAAAAAACACGCCAGCATCGGCGGCTTCGAGCGACTTCAGCCCGCGATAAGGAGCCCGGTGCGGATCGCCTTCCGGAGGCCAGGCGAAGAAGCGAGCGTCCAGGCCGGCACGCTCCAGCCCGATCCGAAGGCGCGTCAGTCCCTCCTGCGAGAAGCTAACCTGAACTTCGTCATGACTTCCCGGCAGCACCGCGCGTAGCACCACATGATCGCGGCCCGACGAGAGGGCGACCGTTTGCCAGGTACCGGTCAGCGCCACGGGGAGCTCGCCGACCGGGATATTCTCGATCAACAAGCCGAACAGGCGCTTGTTGAGGCGGTGAGCCAGATTGAATTCCCTCAGACACCAGTCCGAGGTCACCCAGGCTCGCGACACCAGAAACAGCACTGCTTCACAGCGTTGGACCGCCTGGTTCAACGCGCGCGCCCAGCGATCGCCAGCCGCGATACCCCGCTGTGGGTCGAGGTCCAGAAACACGTCGTCCCAGCCCTGGCCGGCAAGCCAATCGCGCAGTGCAACCGCGCTGCCGTTATCCTTGCTTGAGTGACTGAGGAAAATTCGGGACATCTTTCGTTTCCATGGCGCAACCAATAGCTCGCGTCGGAATCCCTCACGGCGGTTGAAATACCTCCCCCGAGGTTTCGCCTAAACTGGCGCCGGGCCTCTGATCGGTTAGCAAGCACGCGCTCACTCGCTAATGCACATCAGGCGCCTCAAGTACTTTCAGACGGAACAATTCCATCCATCCCGTCACGTCCTGCATCATCGCGAGGGCCAGTGAATTCATTGTGTGCCCCAGCTCCCATGAGGACGAGGGCGCGCCGATATCGATTGCAGCCAGCTCGGCTTCGGCGTTCTTCAGAATTTTGATCATTCGAGACGATTGCTGCGCCAGTAATGGCAGTTCGGAGTAGGTCCGCAATCCGACGAAGGAAAGCGAAACAATTGTAATGAAGTGCACCAATGCCTTGAGCCCTTCAAGAAGAGGGTCGATATGGTGCGCAACACCGATATGATGCGCAATCCAGAATGCACCTTTCACAACTGTAGCCGCCGCCCCTACAAAAACAAAGAATTGTCCTGCTCTTTCCATTCTGGAAGCCCCGGCCCTGCTGCTGGCGGCGCGCCAGGTGTGATATTGGATTTGCTCCGTTATAAGTGCCGCAGTGCCCAGGGCGGCGTTGCTTTTTTTGGTATCAAAAGCACCGGTGAGGGGCGGCGCGGAGCGGGTCAGGGCCACGAAGTACCATCCAATCCAGGCGTCGCGCGACAGCTTTGAACGGTCACCTTCTTCGGCAACGTCGCAGCTCAATGCCGATCGCAAGATTTCCTGCGTCGGAAGTGACCTCCCGATCATCCATAACATTGTCTGTTTCCGGAGCAGTTCCGCAAGCAACCGGTACGAAATCCAGCGCTCGTGCCACCGATAGTAATAGTTGACGACAAGGAGGGCGGCGATGACCACCATGGCCAGGTCTCCCGTCGCGCTCGTCAGGATTTCGAGGCGGTGCGGCAGGAGTTCACCGACAGCCGAAACGGCAACGACTATTGCGAGTGCCGCGATCAAGACGTATGACGAACGGTACCGATCTCCATAGGCTTCGGACAGTCCATCCGCCCGCTGAAAGTATCCGAACCGCCGACTTTCGCTTGTCGGCGTAATGTAAGAATACTGCGTGGACGAGACGCCTCTTCCCATGGGAATGAGCGCACCGACCGCAACCGAATAAGCTCGCCATATCCGCCTTTTCCGCGGGCCGGTTTCGATGAGATACTCCTGCAACGGCGATGTATCGCGATCCAGAGCGCGGGAAAGAAAGTGCGCCACGCGCCCGAAGATGCCAGGCCGTTCTGCGCCAGCCATTTTCGGGGGAACGAATAATCCTTCGAGGTAGCGCCCCAATTCAGCCTGCGCCGCATCAGCATCGTTTGCGCGCGCGGCACGCAGCTTTTGAGCATCCTCGACAAAACACGGCGCCGACCGGCCCGAAGGGTCGATCCACCACACCGGCACCTTCAAATTCGTTGCAAAGCGAACGATCTCCGCGGTCCCACCGGGGCCGCGCTCGCTGGCTCCGTCCCACACGGCGATCAGCAAGTCGCAATTGCGCACGACGAAGCGCCCGGCTTGCCGATAGCTTTCGCTGGCAAACTCGCGGGTGCCGTCTAGCTCGAGAACGTCGGCCCTCGATAGCAGGGTCCGGAATGCCTCGACGGTGGCGGGAAAATCCCTTTCATATTCGGCTTGCAAAAAAGGCAGCGGCGCATAAAGGGAATAGCCGGCCTTCAGCGCTTCCTCGGCCGCCAACCGATCACTGCCCTCCGCCAGAGGCGATACCATTCGCAACCATCCGGACACACCATCTGCCTGCTGCAGGTAGACGGCTTGCGACGCCGGCGTCTTGGCGAGTTTTCCAATTTCGCCTGAAATCAGCTGCAGCAGTTGCGCGATCTGAGTGCGAACGGCTATCTCTGCAGCGGAACCTATCTGTCGCGTCCCTGTAACGCCAATTCGGAAGGCTAACGAAGGTTTGCTGAACGGGGAAGTCATTGAGGTGAGCGTTGCTTCTGGTGACCCTTCGAAGGGTCCGGCAAGGTAAGACACTTATCCCCCAAGTAATGTACTCAATGGTTTGTTCGGAAGATTGACATAAGAGGGACGGTTTGTCTCTCGATTTTGGTAATGTGCGAATCCGTGAGATGCTCTCTCCACTCCTTTGCGCGATCCAGCTCTGATGAACAACGGTCGTGGCCGTAGACCTATGAACGACCGAGGTCTTCCTCTCGTGCTCAAAGTCTCGGCTGGGGGCTGACGGTTCGTGACGAATGCCACCCAACCACACGCCCAGCATGACACAGATGGTCATGGACGGCCTTATCGCATCCGCCTCCAGAGCGAACTACCGGCGCGGATCGCGCGGCTTTTGACCCACGATTGGCACCAACATTCACCCGGCATGATATGCAGTAAGCGTCTGGATCCATTTTGAATTGGAGTAGTGGGCCGAGGTCAATGTTGGAAGCCGAACGGCGTCAATATTCGGAGCCGCGACACAGCCTGAAAGCAGATTAGCGACCGATGACGGATAGCAATGGGCCGCCTCGAGCTGACTTAAGCCGCGACGATTGATCTCGCCGCATCAAGCGAAGGATCTTCACGCCGGTGATCACATACTGTTCTACCACATGGTGTCAATTCTCCATCTCTCGTGTTCAATGCAGCTTTTCCGGTCTTTCGGAGCGGGTATGGGGCCGAACGACATCGGTGTTTGGCTTAAGCAGCTTCACGCACTGAACACCCCTTTAAGGCGGGAATTTCACCTTCTGACTCTTCTTAGCGGATGACGGCCAACAGCGCTTAGAGCGGTCCGTTTCGAGCACATCGATTGGCGAGGACGGCTCGTCGACATCCCAAAGACCAAAGGTGGTGAGGAGAAGGCTTTCGATATCCCGCTATCGCGGCCGATGATCCGCTGCATTATCCGCGCGGTCAGGTGGGTCGGACCGTGTATCCCGAGTAAGGGTTTTCTTGGTTGTTTCCGGCCGATAGCGAACAAGGACATCTCGTCGAGCACAAGGAGGATAGAAATGTCCTCTCCAAATGGGGCAACGATCTGCGGCAGAGCCACCGCACGCTCGCGCAAGCGGCAGGTGTTTCAGAGAGATCGACATTCATCTGCTGATGAACCATTCGCTACCCGGCGTGAACGCCGGGTACATCACGCGTGATCGGCTACTAAGTGATCACCCGCGCCGGCAACAGCAAAAAAATATCGGAGCTGGTTGTCAATGCCCTTAAAGTGAGGGGTAACATGTCGTTAGGGCGTTGGCTTAGAAGCGCGAGTGTCGAAGTGATTTCTGATCATGCTGAAGCAGGAGCGCGATCAGAGACGATGTCGGCAGCTGCATAGAGTGCAAGCGGCGGATCGCGGTATCCTTCCCTTGTCTAGCAGTCCGTTGAAGAACCCGCATGAGGCGGGCGGTTTGACCTTTTGAAGTCTGAGCCGACGGGGCGTTGCGAGCATCGCAAGACCGTCCGCCCGCGAGGGACGGTGTTATGCGGCGATCAGCTTGGGTATCCGAATGAGGTTATAGCCGATCAGGTTGAGCAGGAAGTCGCCGAGGACGCGTTCGCGACCACTGTGCTTGGTTTTGCGCATGGTTCCGTGCTGCTTGCCCCATCCGAAGATGCATTCGACCATGGCCCGGCATGTCTGAGACATGCCGTAACCGGCGTGCCGGGTGGTGCGATCGTCGATGGCACTCTGGCGCCCGTGCCGTCGAGCATGGCAAGACTGGTGGCGGCGGGATGCAGTTCGGCGCGAGTTTGCAGCCAGCGCTCGTGCGCGTGCGAGCGAGATAAGGCAGCTTGACTGCCGGCAGCATAAGGACCGTTGCCTCAGCACCGCAGTGCCACTTCATCGCGGAGTGCTATCAAGCTGCTTGGCCCTCATTGATCCTCCCAAGGTTTTCCGACGGATTTTCGTGCAGCTGCTGGAACAATTGGATCTGTCCCTTCTGGATCTCCGACTCCCGCGAACGCTTGCGCCCCCTTGGCGGCCCGTAGCGCTCGCGCCTGTTCGCTTCGATTACTTTGGAGTTTTTCAGCCATCCAGAGCAGCGCACCGTAGATCATGGCGCGATCGCCGCCGGTCAAGTTGACGAGCCCGGCTTTCACGACGAGGCCGCCGAGTTCGATCAGGTGCCGCGTGCGCTTGCGGCGATCGACCTGCCACGCACGCATATCATGCCGCGCTTTTGCGGCTTGATACCGGTTGCGCGCCGCTCGGTTGCGCAGAAGCGCCTTCCACGTTGCGGTCAATTGCTGGCGCATTTCGCCGCGCCCGGCTTTGAAGAAACACGATACCGCGCTTGGCCCATGCCTCCCTCTTCCCGGCCTCTTTGTCTCGACCAGCACGATCAGCGCACCCGCCAGTTCTCCGGCACTCAGTGTGTCAGCTCCGGTCGTGATCACCAATTCGCCGAGCTGGCGCACCTTGCGGGTTTTCAGCTCGCGTGCCTTTTCCTCGAGTGCCTTTAGGTCCGCATCAAAATCCCGTGGTTTGCGCATTGTCGCCCCTATGAGTGTTGATGGAGAAATGATAGCCGGGCACCCGGGACAATGCTGTAGGGTCATCAGGACGGGCTGGGACGGTGAGGTCCCTCCCGAGAATTTTCTGAGGGAGGGCGCGCTTATACGTCGTTCCGACGTGCGCTTAGTCGTGCCACTGATCCGATCGCGATGGCGATCTATCATCTTCACGTCAAGGTCATTGGCCGCAAGTCTGGCTCAAGCGCGGTAGCGTCGGCCGCCTACCGCTCGGGCTCGCGGCTGCGCGACGAGCGGCAGGGTCGCGTCCAGGACTTTAGCGCCAAGCGCGGCGTCGTCCATTCCGAGGTGATGCTGCCGGACAATGCGCCGGAGGCATGGAGTGACCGCGAACGGCTGTGGAACGATGTCGAGGCGTTCGAGGTCCGCAAGGATGCCCAGCTTGCCCGCGAGGTCGAATTCGCCATCCCGCGCGAGATGAGCGTGCGCGACGGCATCGAACTCGCCCGCGACTTCGTTCGGGTCGAATTCGTGGATCGGGGCATGATCGCCGATCTCAATGTGCATTGGGATATGGGCGAGGACGGCATGCCCAAACCCCATGCCCATGTCATGCTGACCATGCGCGCGGTGGACGAGAACGGTTTTGGCCAGAAGGTGCGAGACTGGAACCGCACCGAGATGGTCGAGCGCTGGCGCGAACGCTGGGCGGAGCTTGCCAATGAGCGCCTGGCCGAGCTCGACATCGACGCGCGGATCGACCATCGCAGCCTGGAAGCTCAGGGTATCGCGCTAGAGCCGCAAAGCCAGATCGGCGCGCCGGCACAGCGCATCGAAGGCGAAGGAATCGAGGCCGCCGACCGCGCCGAGATGCACCGCGAGATCGCGCGGAACAATGGCGAGGAGATCATTGCCGATCCTTCCGTCGCATTGGATGCGATCACCCAGCAACAATCGACCTTCACACCGCGCGACATGGCGAGGTTCGCGCATCGTCACAGCGACGGGATCGACCAGTTCAACGCAGTGATGGGCGCGATGCGTAGCGCGCCAAATCTGGTCGAACTCGGCAAGGACGCTCGCGGCGAGGATCGGTTCACCACCCGCGAGATGATCGAGGCTGAACAGCGCCTGCATCGCGCCGCCGAACTGATGGCGGAACGGGAGCGCCACGCGGTGCGTGACGCAGATCGCGAAGCTGCGCTGACGCTTGCGGAACGGCGCGGTCTTGTCCTGTCGGGCGAGCAGGCCGAGGCATTGGCGCACGTAACGGACAGGCCGGATTTAGGCGTTGTGGTCGGCCATGCTGGCACCGGCAAGAGCGCGATGCTGGGCGTGGCGCGGGAGGCCTGGGAAGCCGCTGGCTATCAGGTTCGAGGCGTCGCGCTGTCCGGCATCGCGGCGCAAAACCTCGAAAGCGGATCGGGCATATCTTCACGTACCATTGCTAGCCTGGAGCATGGCTGGGAACAAGGCCGCGACGGGCTCACCTCGCGCGATGTCCTGGTGTTCGACGAGGCGGGCATGGTCGGCACGCGGCAGTTGGAGCGCGTGCTATCCCATGCGGCGGAGGCCGGCGCGAAAGTCGTGCTGGTCGGTGATCCCCAGCAGTTGCAATCCATCGAGGCGGGTGCGGCGTTTCGCTCGATCCATGAGCGTCATGGCGGGGCCGAAATCGGCGAAGTGCGCCGTCAACGGGAGAACTGGCAGCGCGACGCCACACGCGATCTGGCGACGGGCAAAACCGGCCATGCGCTTGGTGCTTACCGCTCCCGCGGCATGGTGCATGAGGCCCAAACCCGCGAGCAGGCGCGCGACGATTTGATTGACCGCTGGGACCGCGACCGCCAGGCATCACCGGATCGGAGCCGGATCATCCTCACCCATACCAACGACGAGGTGCGGGCCCTCAACGAGGCGGCGCGCGGGCGGATGCGGGCCGCCAGCGATCTGGGCGATGAGGTGCGTGTGACGGTCGAGCGCGGCATGCGCCACTTCGCCAGCGGAGACCGCGTCATGTTCCTGCAAAATGAGCGCGGCCTTGGCGTGAAGAACGGGACCCTCGGAACCATCGAACAGGTCAGCGCCCAATCCATGACCGTGCAGACCGACGATGGCCGATCCGTTCGATTCGACATCAAGGACTATAACCGGATCGACCACGGCTATGCCGCGACCATCCATAAGGCGCAGGGCATGACGGTAGACCGCGCCCATGTGCTGGCGACGCCAGGGATGGATGCCCACAGCAGCTATGTCGCCCTGTCGCGGCACCGCTACGGCGTGGACCTGCATTATGGCCGCGACGATTTTGCCAATCCGGACCGGCTCACCCGTACCCTGTCGCGCGACCGGGCCAAGGACATGGCCTCCGACTACGAACGCGCCGATCCGGCACAGAGCTACGCCGAGCGGCGTGGGATCACCTTCCGCGAGCGCGTGGCCGAGATCGTGCGCAAGCTCGTGCCGGAAAAGCTGCGCGACATGTTCGACGGCTTTCGGTCTCCTGGAGAGACGACCGGCCCAAATGGCGGACGGAGTCCGGAACGAGAAGCGCCGGAAAGGGAAACGAGTGGTACGGGAGCCGAGCCGCGGGAAACCGAAGCGCCGGAAAGGAAGCTGGCGGAAGAGGTGGAAAAGGAAGTGCGTCGCGTGCGCACCCGAGCGCTCGTGCGCCATGCCCGCGCCGTGGATGCGATCTTCGAGGCACAGGAGATGGGCGGCAAGGCCAGCCTGGAGCAGGTGAAGGAATTGCAGGCGGCCCGCAAGGTCTTCGAGGGGGTGCGGCCCTATGGCTCGCATGATGCCGAAGCCGCCTACAAAAAGGATCCGGAACTGGCCCGCGAGGCGGCTAGCGGCCGGGTCAACCGAGCCGTCCGCGCGCTCCAGTTCGAAACCGAAATCCGCATCGATCCGAGCCGCCGCGCCGACCGCTTCGTGGAGCGCTGGCAGAAGCTTGATCAGACCAGCCTGCGCCAATATCAGGCAGGCGACATGTCTGGCTACAAGGCGACGCGCTCGGCGATGGGCGATATGGCGAAAAGCCTCGAACGCGATCCGCAACTGGAATCCATCCTCGCCAACCGCAAGAAAGACCTCGGCATCGCGTTCGAATCAGGCCGCCGGCTCGGCCTCGAACTCGCCTTCAGCCACGGCATCGACCTTGGCCGAGGCCGGGGCATCGGAATTTGAACCATCCGATTTACCGCCGATTCTTCGCCGCAGTACGGCATGTCGAAAAACCCTCTTGCGTGCCCTTGAATGACTGTCCTGTCTGGTCGCAGCAGCCGTCAGAAACAGCCGGCAGGAGGCCGCGCAGCCATGCGCGAACCAGATCGTATCATCCGTTTGAAAACCGTCCTCGATAGGACCGGGCTGTCCCGGTCAACCATCTTCCGCAAGATCGCTGAGGGTACGTTCCCGGCCCAGCTCAAGATCAGCACCAACGGGAGCGGTTGGCATGAATCCGACATCAACCGCTGGATCGCGGATCCGGTCTCATGGCGTCCGAAAGGGGAGTTCGATGATCTGCGGTGACGTGGCGGTTGCCTGCCTTCGGCCCATCCGGCGGCAGGGTCCTTTTCCTCGTGATAGCAGTGAACCAGACCGACCTAAGGCCGTAAGAGCTGGCGCCGTCGCGCCCCGCTTCGCGGCTTCGGCCGCCTACGCCCCGGTTTCGGCTTTCCAAATAGACAAGGACACATGAATATTACGGGCGCTGTCGCGCTCCCTTCGGCGCCGGCCCTTCACCCAGGCCGTGAGAGGCGGCGCCCCTTAAGATAGGCGCGGCGCTTGCTGCGGGCGCGCAAAACTCGAATGTCTTGGAAGCCTAGCCGGACCTCGGGCCACGGCTAGCAGCTTAGGAAACAGAAGTACTCGCATGTCAAATCAATAGCTTACATGCAGCATGGCTCTTTTTTGGCTCCGCATCAATTGCGCCACGCCTGCTTCGTCATCCTGTCGAACCACATCTCCATGACATAGCGGGCATTCGGGACCGCCCGGAATTGCGTGTACGGATGATGGTTGTTTTGGAGCCACGTCCAGAACGTGCCGAAGCTGTAGTGATACAGGCCGTCCGGCGGCCACGGCTCCTTCGCGTGCTCCACCCACTTGTCGAGCAAGTGCGGCATGGCCGCTTCTGCTTCACCCTTCTTCAAGGTCACCTCCTGAGGTCCGGCGGCTTCTCATTCCACGCCCGCGTCCTGTCCACTTCCTTCATCCTCGGCATGTTCTCGGGACTCTCGGGATATGAGAACTCCTCACCCCGGAGCCATCGGCCCTGAAAGCGATCCCAGACCATCATGGCGTCGAGTTGCTGCCCGAACTCGTACACGCACCACAAGCCGTCGCGCTTGATCTTCTCGCCCGTCGAATCGAACGGGATACCGTTGAGCTTGCACAGTTCGTTTATGACGTGCCAGTGCGAGCGGATATACCCCTCCTCAAACGCGACTTGAAACGGCCGCGTCGGTTTTCATCGGTAACTGCCCGGCTCGCGTGAATAGAACCCCCTCCGCTGCATCATGAACTCGGGGATGTGGGCAATGGCCGTGGCGATTTTCCTGGCCTCCTCCGAGTGAGCTTGGAATGACCGAAGGACCATCTCTGTAGATCGTCCGGGCAGTGGACCGTTGCGACCACGATCCCATTGGCGTCCTTCACCACGAACGAATCCTCTTGCGGCCGGTCAATCGTCACGGCGGCGGGAAGCGATGGGTCTCTTGGCATATAGAACGCAACGAGAACAGCTGCATTTGAGTCAATAGCCCTTGAAACAGGGAACCCGCATCTCCACGTTGTGCTTTCCGCTGGCGATGACCTGGCGACACCGGACGTTCGGATCGTAATGGTTCGGATGTTCGCGTTCGGACAACTGATGCGACGCGGATGACATGACGTATCAGGTGCTTCTCGGTTGACGACTCCAAGTTATTGGGTCGCGGGTAGCTGGCGGGAACTATGGAGATGCCATATGCGCAAATTTATTGCACGTATGGCGACCCTTACCCGCAAGATCGCGGAATGGTTGATACCGGTCCTGACCGTCGTCAAACTTCTGATTGAAATTGTGGGTAAGGTCGCCAACTGCCATGATCGTCAATTACGAGTTCAAATATCGGTCGCGCGGTAAGTGGTTTTTCGTCCCGAATGACAAGTGCGAACGTCGTGGCCAGCGGATGCTCGCCTATTTCAAGCGCCGCGTCACATTCCCCGATTACATGTATCACTTCAAAAAGGGCGGTCACGTCGCGGCCCTGCACGCACACCTGAGCAACAATCTTTTCTTCAAGATTGACATCCAGAATTTCTACTACTCGATCGCGAGGATGCGCGTGACCCGAGCGCTGCGGCAATGGGGCTATCCCGGCGCCAACACGTTTGCGATGTGGTCGTGTGTGCGGAATCCACTGCCGGGACCGGCACACGCGCTCCCCATCGGCTTCGTACAATCCCCGCTCCTTGCAAGCCTCGCGCTCATGAAGTCCGAGGTCGCCGACGCAATCGACCGGGCCATAGCGAAGGGTGTTTGTATCTCGGTCTATCTCGACGACTTCATTGGCTCGCACAATGATTTGGCGGTGCTGACGGCTGCCTATGAGGACATCCGCGATACGTGCGTTGCTGCCGGGTTCATTCCCAATCCCGGAAAACTGGTCCCGCCGCAGGCCGCTATCACGGCGTTCAACTGCGATCTCACCAACGGCACGGCGGAAGTCACCGCTGCCCGCGTCGCCAAGTATTTCGCTCGAACGGACCGCACACCTCTCTCGGACTCGGGATTTGACGAGTACCGGGATCTCGTGCGGTCGCAGAACGTATAAACAGAAAAGCCGCCCCTTTCGGAGCGGCCCTTCCGCATCAGAACAGCCGCACGATCACGGCTACCATCGAAGCCATTTGCGGGGGCACGAGGCACCCCACGCCGAGACGGTATACCCTACCGTTTGGCTGACTGGCTTCGAGGACAAGGAAGATGCCCATGACGGGCTCCTGTCATCGGTGTGCGGGGTCCTACCTTAGCCGACATCGCACGTTAAGCCAGCGAGCTGGGGATTTTTGGACGTTTACGAGTCTACCGGTGTTCCCCGTCACGCTTCGACTATTCCATTGTCGCGGGGTACATGGGCGCGGGCCGTATGGGTCGCAAGGGCTGTGGATATGAATTTTCCCAGTTGACGGACGGCGAATCGAAAGCCGCCCACTTGGGGCGGCTTTACACCGATGCGTCTAAGAGCGCACTGTTCGTTGGCCTTACGAGTCTGTTGCACATTGCCGGGGCCGATTCCAGCGCCGCGCTCGCCATTCTGGGCGGATTGATCGGCGGAGAGACTATCGGGAAGGTGCTGAAATCAATCCCGCGCGGAATTTTCACCAAGCACAACTAGGGCTTCTTTTTCTTGTCCGCTTCTTTCTTGTTTTCAGTGGCGACAACAATGAATGAGCTGCAATGCGTGAACGCCATCAGCGCCAACTGCACTTCGGTATACGTCTTCGCATCCTCGGCAGCTTGTGCTGAGAGCGCGGAGTAGGCGTCGCGCGTCTGTTGCAGCCGCTCTTTGACCTCTGGCCCGTCGATTTTATGAGCGACGGCGTTTCGGAGCCGGTTTGCCTTTCTCAGCAGCGTCCACGTAGCGGCGTCAATCTCCGGCGGATTTAGGTCTTCGCACTGCTCAATTTTCTCGGCAAAGGTCTCTTTCGCCGTCTCGCCGTGTGCCTCAATCAACTCGACCATCACGCTTTCAGTATGGACGTGATATTTGAGGACCGTCACGATCAGATCGTTCAGCTTATTGACGGCCGCTACGGCCTCGTCATGCGCTTTTTTCAGGCGCGCATCGTCGGCTTTCATGGGCTTCCCCCGGTTGTATCGCGGGAGAATAGCACGGCGCGTCGTATAATGAACCCGGGCCGGGCCAGACCCGCGCAGCACGACCCCGTACGGGGATTTCGCGGTCGGTGTGGCGAAGAAATCCCCTCCGACGTGGCGCGGGCGCTTGCCCGTGCGGACATATCAATTATCCGGTTCGCACTTCACGGAGACAAGGTGCGTGTTGGCGCCGGAGCGCCCGACTGAGCACTTCTGCGCTGGGGCTCAAGAAAAATCGTCACCCTTCAGCTGGCAGATGAATGGTTTCGCGTCCTTTCCTGACTGTAGCGCCGTCCACATCTCTTCCAGCTTCGGCCTATTCTCGCCGATCCACTTGTTGACTTTGCGGTCGTATTTATTGGCCAACTGTCCGGCAAGCCTCTCGCCGCTGTCGATGGCGTATGAAGCGGAGTGACGTTCGTTGCCATAGTCGATGTGAAGGTGCGGCCGCTTATGGTTGTGATTGCCATCCATCCTGAATACGATTTTCCTAAACCGCTTCAATAAGATTTCGACGACGGCCGGATCAGTCCTGCGCGTGTACAGATCGATCGTGGCGAAGTCGTCCTGTAGCTGGACGAGTTCCTTTTCGAGAGCCATTTGATTGTCGGGGTCTCCAATTGCGCGAGCAGCTTAAACCGCAATGCCTACTTGCGACTCAGTTTCCTGACCACGTCGACCGGATCAAATCCCAGGATCTTCCCCAGCTCGATCAGCTCGACGACATCAATCCTTCGCTGGCCGGATTCCATGTGAGTTACCCAGGACTGGTAGACACCCATCTTTTCAGCCAGGTCGACCTGCCTCAGTCCCGCAGCCTTCCTGTGCTCGACCAGCATGGCGGCAAGCTTTTTCTGCAGGGGTGATGTCACCGTTTTCGGCATCCCGGCCTCCCGAGGGGGCCAGAGACATAAAACGACTTTTCAGATACCGATAAATTCGGTATTGCATGGGATCGTCCCTATTTCTTTCCAGGAGTTTCCAATGGGGCTGTCGCTCTTTCTCATGCAGCGTGGCTGCGGCGCCTGCTCTGTGACCAGTAAATGCAACTTCCCCGGAATCAGTATCCAGGGCGGATGGGCAACGTATCGTCGGGGCGGGCGATGAATTCCACTACCTCTCTGAGAGTGAAGGAATTGAATGCTCGGAATGAGCTTTCAGCGGATCAGACGGCCCCAGCTGAACAGCTTGAGCCCGATTTCGCGCTTGTCCAGTTAGACACGACCTTTGTCACGCTGTTGTTGGAGATTTCCGCGTTAGAGTCCCAGCACGGTGATGATCGGGAGCCACGAGACGCGGAGAATGTCCGCTCGGACGGGGCCGGCCGAACGCAGAAAATCGAATCGGTCCTGGCTCGCCTGGCCCCCATTGAGCGGGCAATTATGGCTACGCCGGCGCGGACGATCGTAGGTCTGGGCATAAAAGCCCGCCATGCATCCTACGTGGTGTCAGAGCATTGGGATGTGCCTATCGAGCAAATGGAGTGGGATGCCCGAGCCGTTCGGCTCCTGATTGAAGCGATTTGCAAAGTTGCCGGCGTGCGGTTGCCGTTTTCTAATGACGCGGACGGTGCCCTTCTTTGATGGTCTGCGAACCCCAACATCGTGACGGCCGGTCGATCAAAGGCGATCCGTCGCTCGGTATCTACGCGCTTCGGCAACGATCGAGACCGTAAGCATGAACTAAACTGATGCCGATGAATGCGATCTCGGCGGCTTTACGCTCCTCACATCTGGAGCTTGTTCAAGCTCCTTGTTGGCGAGCTTCCGCGCGTCCCGCCCAAAGGGGCCGGCCAATGTTGCCCGGTGTATCGGGACTGATAAGATTAGAGATCTGCCCTGCTATTCTAGCTCATCGGGAGGCCGCCGAGGGCGAAAGTTGCACAGCAGACAAGCGAATGGGCAGTTCAGGCGCGGATCGAGATGATCTTTTGATTCGCGCCTCCGCTTGAATCGCAGAATGTTGCCCAATCGGACATCAACGATTTTCGCTTGTCGAATAAGTCGCCTCGGCGGTAGGCGGCCTCGACCTTGCTGCTGATCGTGTGGGCGAGTGCCATCTCGACCACTTCATTCGGATAATTCGTACACTCGGCAGCCCAGTCTCGGAAGGTCGAGCGTAAGCCGTGCGCGGTCAGGTCCGATCGTCCCATGCGGTCCAACAACGCGAGCATGGCCATATTACTGAGCGGCTTGTCGCGCTTGCCACCCGGAAACAGATGCGCGCCGCCCTGCTCCTTGCGCAGCGTCTCGATGATGGCGAGCGCTGCTGCCGACAACGGAACGCGGTGCTCCTTGGAGGCTTTCATGCGTCCGGCCGGCACCGTCCAGACCTTGTCTTTGATTTCATCTGGTTGGCCACCGATCACCTCACCGGTGCGTGCCCGCCGTAAGGATCAAGAACTCAATCGCGCGTGCCGCAACGCCATCCTGAGCACGCAGCGCGGTCATGAATGCCGGCAGTTCATCATAAGTTAACGCAGCATGGTGCTTAACCTTGCGCACCTTGGTGCGGGCCGGCAACAGCTTGTCGAGATGGCCACGCCATCGAGCAGGATTTTCACCTTGGCGAAAACCGCGCACCGTCGCCCAATCGAGCACGGCTTCGATCCGGCCGCGCAGCCGCGAGGCCGTTTCCGGCTTCTTCGGCCACAAGGGCTCGATGATCTTCATCACCAGTGCGGTGTCGATGCTGTGGACCGCAAGAGTGCCGATCACCGGCTCAGCATAAGTCTTCAGCGTCGAGCCCCATTGCGCGGCGTGCTTGGCGTTGCGCCAGCCGGCACTGTGAGCCGCAAGGTATTGCTTAGTGCAGTCCTTGTAGGTCAGCGCGGCGGCGACCTCCAGGGCAGCATGGGCGCGCTACGCGCGACGCGCCTCGATCGGATCGATGCCTTCGTAGATTTGTCGTCGACACTCGGCTGCCTTCGCGCGCGCCTCGCCGAGGCCGAAGAGCGAAAGCGAACCGAGCTCCATTTCGCGGGAGCGGCCGCGAAGGGTGAAGCGAAAGATCCAGGATTTCGCAGGCGTGTTTTCGCCGTCGCCTGAGACCTGCATATAGAGGCCCGCGCCATCGGCGTACATGCCGGGCTTCTTGACCCTTGCAACTTTCAGTGCCGTGAGCCGGCACACCAGACGCGCCATTTCGGCCTCGCCGTTTTGCCCACGGTGCTACCCACATCCTGCGCGTCATTTACCCACGTTTCGGGGCGAACCGGCGCGGACGCGAGCACGCATCAAACGCTAGAATTACGGCGACTGTTCAGGAGGTTGGCGGACGGCGGCGAACAGATGCGAACGCTGGGCTGGCGGGCCGCGACTGATAGTGATGATCACTATGTTTACGCCATAGCGCTATGAGGGCACAATATCACATCGAAAAGCTAATGCGCCCAAGCCGTCTGTGTGCTCCCTTCCCCACTCGTCGATCGGGCGATAACCAGCCGACATCCCATGGATCCGGGACGGCGCGATCGCCCGCAGGCGTTCGAGAAACTTCTTGTCGCGCGCGATGGTGACGCCCATGTCGAGCGCTAGGATCACCGCCTCTAAGACCGACGTCGTCGGTGACGTTTTAGCTACGCGAACCGGGCGGACACCGTCCCCAGACCCGCGATGTTCGCTTCGAACGCGTCACCCGAATTGACCGGCACCATGGGCCGAGCGCTCCGGAGAGCACAACGTCGCCGGCGCGCAGTGGTCGTTTACGGCTGGCCAGTTCGCTGGCCAGCCAGGCCATCGCATTGAGGGGATTACCGAGGCACGCAGCGCCCGTCCCCTTCGAAACGATCTCTTCCCGCCTCGTCATCTGCATCTGCAGAGCGCGGAGATTTAAGCCGTCAAGGCGACGGATGGGACCGCCCAGGACGAAGAGTCCCGAGGAGGCGTTGTCGGCGACGGTGTCGACGACGCCGATATCCCAATTGGTGATCCGGCTGCCGACGATCTCGAGCGCGGGCATCGCATACGCGACGGCGCGCAGCACGTCGATGACGGTTGGAGCTTCGACGTCGACGTCGCGATCGAGCAGGAATGCCACCTCCGCCTCGATCTTCGGCTGCAACACACGACCGGCGGCGACGGGCTCGTCCTCGGCGACCATCATGTCGGCGAACAGGACGCCGAAGTCAGGCCGATCGACGCCCAGCTGGTTCTGCACGGCGCGGGAGGTCAGCCCGATCTTGCTTCCGACCAGGCCACGTCCCTCGGCCTGCCAGTGCGCGGTGTTCTCCTGCTGGATGGCATAGGCCGCATCGACGTCGAGCTCGGCGAGTTGCGTCCGGATAGGCGCGATCGGAGTGCCGGCGTAAGCTGCGCGGATCTGGGCGGCGAACTCGCTGTGCTTGTTTTGCTGGTTCATCTGAACGATCCTTACTTGCCGGTCCGGAGAAATTCGATGTGGAGCCGGTTGAACTGCTCGGCGTCCTCGAACTGGGGCCAGGGGCCGCAGCGGTTCATGACCACGAATTTCGAACCCGGGATCATGTCCGCTATCTGCTTCCCTTCCTCGGGCGTCGCGGTCGGATCATGCGAGGTCCAGACGACCATGGTCGGCGCCTTGATCGAACGGTATTGGTCGGCGGTGATCATGTTGGGCCGGCGGATTTCCATCTCCTGCAGACACATGATCCGCTTCATCGTGTCGGCGAATCCCGGCTGGGCGTAGATCGCCCGGCGGGTCTCGATCAGGTCGTCGGAGACCATACTCTTGTCGCACATCAGGAATTCGAGGCGCGTCTTGATCCGCTCCCATGAGGGTTCCGAAGCAGCTTCGTTTGACAGCTTCTTCAATCGTTCCATCACCTGCGGGTGCGCGGTCCAACCGCCGGCGGTGTTGAGGACCAGTTTCTCCACAGTGGCGGGACGATGTACGGCGAGATAGGTCGCGACCCAACCGCCGAGAGATTCACCGCTGATCATGGCCTTGCCCCTGCCGAGCGCCTTGAGCACGGCGAGCACGTGATCGGCATAATCCTTGACCTGGTAGTCAATGGCGGGCTTGTCGGTCCATCCATGTCCCAGCATGTCGATGGCGACGAACCAGAAGTGATCGGCATGCGGGCCGCAATTTCTGGAGTATGCCTCTGCGTGGCCGCCAACGCCATGCAGCGCAAGGACGAGCGGCTTCGACGGGTCACCCGACTCGATGCAGCGGGTCCGGATGCCGCCGGCGTCGATGTAATGCTGCTTGAAGGAGACACCCCTCAGATCAGCCCAGACGCTGGAAAAGTTCGCTGGACGTGTGTCACTCATAACTGACTCTCGCTGGCTGGTTGTCAGGCGAACAGCGGCGTGCCGCTGGGCTTCGATGGTTCGTGCGGGCTGTCGCGCGTCACCGCCGAAAGGTCCGCAAGGTCGAGGATCGTTCGGATCGCCGCGCTGAGCCGTTCTGTGGCCTCGCCGACGTCGGGCGTGCCGTCCTTATCGCGCCAAGCCACCACCCCGTCCGGTCGGACAAGCAGCGCTCCGGCTTCGTCAATCTCGCGGATGCGCTGCCACTCACAGTAGAGGTCCTGCGTTTCGCGCGAACCGGTCACAACGATCCGCAGGAAGGGCAGATCGAGCCGGCGCACAGCGTCCTTCCAGGCCGTACCGGCGAGGCCGGTCACCACGGTGAAAAGACCCTTTCCGGTCACGTCGAGCGTCGACACCCGCACACCGTCCGGACCGACAAGCCAGGCGTGCGGGATCTTGGCTCCAGGCCGCGTCGTCGGTTGATTGTAGAGGTTGCGATCTCGGAGCAATTTCTCCGGGCCAGCGCCCATGTCCGGAATCACGGCCGAGGATTCGTACCGCTGGTTCATCTCAACGCCTTGGGCGTTGAACTCCGTCTGCTTGAGATCGAGCGCGGCCTGAGCGGCTTTGCGGGAGGCAACGCCCTCCGGCCCTGGATCGCGGAAGCGCGCAATTCCTGTAGCGATCGGATTCTCTGCGCCCTCGACTCGGAAGCACGCGTTCAAGGGGGCGTAATCGAGCCGCGACTGGTTCGCCCGCAGCACCACTTGCTTTCCGACGGGGGCCCGCTCCTGCGAATAGCTCTCCAGAAGCTTCGGGCCAGCCCAGCCCTTGACAGCGTAAGCAAGTTTCCAGCCGAGATTATGCGCGTCCTGCACGCAGGTGTTGTTGCCAAGACCACTTGAGGGTGGATGCCGGTGGACCGCGTCGCCGCCACAGAATACCCGGCCCTTGGAATACTCAGTCGCGTATGCCTGGTTCACGTACCAGATCGATGTCCTCACGATATCGAGTTCGATTGTCGGGTCACCGATCAGCACCTTGATCTTCGGAACGATCGCTTCCGGCGACAGGTCTGGCTCTCCCTTGCTGATGTCGAAGCCCCAGCCGGCGATCCACTGCGTCCAGGGGCGCACGGCGCGCAGGAGCCCCATGCCGATCTCGCCGAAGCTGGCGTCCGGGGTGACGATCCAGTTCAGGATGCTGGGGCGATGTCGGCTGTATTTCGAAAGATCGGCATTAAAGATGGTGTAGACAGTTCCCGCGCGGGCCATCCGGCCTTCGATCGGCAACTCGAGATGGTCGACCACCATCGAGCGTGCGCCGTCGGCGCCCACCATGTAGCGCGCACGGATGCTGTATTGGCGGCAGTGCAATCGGTCCCGCAGCGTCGCCGTCACGCCGCCCGCATCCTGCTCGTGGCTGACGTACTCGGTGTTGAATGCGAATGTCGCGCCCTTCTCCGCCGCCTTCTGAAACAGGATAGGCTCGAGCAGCGGCTGAATGATGTCCACCATGCCGCAGGGGCTCGCCCGAAGATAATCGCCGCGGCGATCGTCTCCTGTGCCCCACGTTCGCATTCGGAGCAGCTCGGGCCCCGCGAGACTGGTCGTGAACGTCGTATCACCCATCAGCTCCCATGGGCTCGCATATTTCGCGACATCGTCGGCAATTCCGAGGTCGCGGAAGACCTCGTTGGCCCGCTGGTTCGTGATATGCGCCCGCGGGCTATCAGCCATCCAGTTGCCGCGCGACACGATATGACAGCGGACGCCGCAATTGGCCAACGCAAGCGCGGTGGTCGAGCCTGTCGGGCCGGCTCCGATAATGAGCACCTCTGTTTCGTATGCCATATGTCTGCTCCGCGATACCTCGCACGGTGGACTCATTCGGTCTAACCCATCCTATTCAGCGTGCTGACGCTTTTCCTGCTGCCTGAGTGGCGGACGCACGTCGGCTTGGCGCCTGTTGCATCGCTGTCTTGGTCTGGATATGGCGCGACAATCAGGATGAGAGCGGCGCGTCAATCAAGATGAGACGAGGCGGCCGGGCCAGTTGATAATTGACGCTGGCCGTGGGTTTGGCAAGGCGTGATTGACGCTGCGCGCCAATCAAACGGCACTACCAGCGTCAATCGCCACTTTGTCGAGCTCCTTTGGAGTGGCGTGAACGGGTGGCCGGCCCGGGCTGCGTCTGCGATCGAGCGCAATTTTTCGACGGTAGCTCTCGACGTTCATCTCGAGGATCGTGGCGTGGTGAACCAGGCGATCGATGGCCGCCAGTGTCATTGCCTGATCGGGGAAGATGCGCCCCCACTCGCCGAACGGCTGATTGGCCGTGATCAGAAGCGAGCGTCGCTCGTAGCGCGCGGCGATCAGCTCGAACAACACGCTTGTCTCCGCCTGGTCCTTGCTCACGTATGCAATGTCGTCGAGGATCAGGAGGTCATAGCGGTCAAGTTTGGCGATTGCGGACTCCAGCGCCAGTTCGCGCCGCGCCACCTGCAGCCGCTGCACCAGGTCGGTGGTGCGTGCGAAGAGAACTCGCCAGCCGTCCTCGACGAGGGCCAGGCCGATCGCTGCGCCAAGATGAGTCTTGCCTCCGCCAGGTGGACCGAACAGCAGCAAATTGGCGCCGGTCTTCAGCCAAACGTCGCCGGCGGCGAGCGCCATCACCTGTGCCTTCGACAGCATCGGCACGCTCTCGAAGTCGAAGGTAGCGAGTGTCTTGCCGGCAGGCAGACGCGCTTCCGCCATGTGTCGCTCGATGCGACGGCGAGTACGATCCGCGGCCTCGTGCTCGGCAAGGGCCGCGAGGAAGCGAGCAGCGGGCCAGCCTTCCTTGTCCGACTGCGCGGCGAGCTTTGGCCAGATCGCCTTGACGCCGGGCAGGCGCAGCTCATTGAGCAGCAACTCGACGCGCGCGGTATCGATGGAGTTCGCCATGCTGATCATGCCGCTTCGCTTTCGAGGGCGCGCAGCAGTGCTAGCAGAATGGTATCGATGGAGTTCGCCATGCTGGTCATGCCGCTTCTCCCAGATCCGGTTGGGCCGACACAATGCGGACCGAGGCGAGCTCATCGTAGACTTCCAGCGGTGCCAACTTGACAGCGACACTCGGGATCGAGGTCTCCTTGGGTCGGAAGCGGTCGCGCAGTGCGGCAAGATCGGGTATCCGTCCGGCGTCGAGATCGGCCGCAATCGCCACGGCAAGCTCGGCTTCGCAGCCACGCTCGTGGGCCAGTGCCAGGAGCTCGACTGTCACCTTGCAAGCGCGCCGGTCGTCACCGTGTTCCCGCAAGGTGTCGAACAGGCGTTTGTAAGCCGCACGTGGGAAGAGTTGGTCGCGATAGACGAGGCTGGCGAACGCCATCGGCTTGCGCCGCAGGGCATGGATGACGTGCCGGTAATCAACGACATGCCCGCCCTGGCTCTCCGACACAGGCCGGCCACGCCGCAGTGTGCCGACCGGCGTGGCGCCGAGGAAGCATTCGAGTCGGTCGTCGAAGATGCGCACGCGCAAGCGATGCCCGATCAGCCTTGAAGGAACGGTGTAGAACACGCGCCGCAGGATGAAGCCGCCTGACGACGTCACCGGGATCACCTTCTCCTCGAAGTCGGTGGTGCGGCCTTTCGGCAGCGACGCCAATACCTCCTTTTCGAGCGCGATCCGCTTGGCGAGGTTGGCGTTGCGCCGGCCGACGACCTCGTCGACAAAGGCCCGGTACGCATCGAGCGTGGCGAAGTCGCGCGTGCCCCGCAGTAACAGCGCATCCTCCAGTGCTCGCTTGAGATGACCGTGCGCACTCTCGATCGAGCCGTTCTCGTGGGCGATGCCGGTATTGTTGCGCGTCGGCGCCATGCCATAGTGGCCCATCAGCGCGGCGTAACGCTGGGTCAGATCCTCGCGTTCGTCGGCCGCAAGATTGCGGAATGCCGCCGACAGGCTGTCGCTGCGATGCTCCCGCGGCACGCCGCCGAGCGCCCACAGGGCGTTCTGCAGGCCTTCGGCCAGGGCGACGAAGCTTTCGCCGCCGAGCACGACATGGGCATGCTCGAAGCCAGAGAACGCGAGCCGGAAGTGATAGAGCCGGTGACTGAGCGCCTCATCCGAGATGGTGATGCCAAGCGCACTTGTGTCGGTGAAGTCCGACAGACCCAGACGGCCGGGCTCGTGCTCCTGGCGGAAGATCACGTCCTGTTCGGGGCCGTTGAGCGCCCGCCAGGTATTGATGCGCCGCTCCAGCGTGCGTCGGATGTTTGGGTTCAGGTCGGGGTGGCGCCGGCGCATCTCGTCGAGTACGCCGATCACGCGAATGCCGGGCGCAGCCTTCAGGATCGGGATGATCTCGGCGTCCCAGTAGAGCGCGAGTGGATCGGGTCGTCGCCGGCCTCTCGGCGTCTTCTTCTGCGATGGCAGGAGCGAATCGCCCTCTATCCGATACGCACTCGCCTTCGAGAACCCTGCCTTCGCCGCGGCGGCCTCGGGGGACAATGTCAGTCGGTAGTTCATGTACAGCCTCATCTGGTGGTCGGTGATGTGGAGGCCAGGCAAGGCGTCGATTCCCTCTTATCGAGACGAATCAATAGCCTGCACCAGCACCACCCGGCCGCCAGACGGGTCCGTAAAGCGCGTCGCCGATGGGGCCGGTCCTCCGGTCGGGCTACGCCCTCCCTTCGGTCCGGCCCCATCGGCGCAGTCTCATCCTGATTGTCGCTGAAGTCTCACCTTGATCGCCGCCGCCCAGTCTGGACGTGATGGGCGTTGGGGTTTCGGGATCTGGTGCATTCGGGGCACTCGCCCCGTGCGTCACGGTCCGGTGGGTTGAAAGCCGAGCGCGACGCCACGGAACAGGGCTGCTTCGGGGCAGGCGGCGGCAAAGGCGATGCGGACCCGTGTCGCGGTCTCGGTGATGCGGGCGGCGATCTTGAGCAGGCGCATCCGCAGCGTGGTGAACTCGGCGATGGCCAGCGCCTGCGGTTTGGGAATGGCGTCGCGCACCGTCAGCATCAGCCAGTAGGCGGCGGTGTGCAGCACGAGGCGCACTTGGTTGGCGAGCGCCGAGCGGCAGCTGGTGCGGTCGGAGGCCAACTGGCTCTTGTGCAGCTTGATGAGATTCTCGGCCTGTCCGCGGGCGCAGTAGAGCGTGTCGTAGAGCCATTCGGCGCTGCCTCCTGCCAAGTTGGTCACCACGAAGCGGATGTCCAACCCTCGCGTGCTGGCCTCGATCCGGGCCGCCACGCGCCGCTCGCAGGTCCAGGATTTGGCGCCGTAGCGGGTCTCGGCATAGCGACGCAGCACCGGGGCCGCGGTCTCGGCGCGGCGCACCCGGACATCGTCGGCGGTGGCCTCCACCAGGCGGCTCAGCACGGCGTTGCCCGGCAGGCCGAAGATGAAGTCCACCGCATTGGCCTCGCACCATGCCATCACTTCGGGGCGGGCGTAGTGACCATCGCCGCGCAGGGTCAGCCGGGTGGCCGGCCAATGGCTGCGGATGCGGCGCACCAGGCGTCGAACATGGCCGCGCACTTCCTGCCCGGACGGCGTCTTGCCCGGACGCAGCAGGATCGCCACCGGGCGTGCGGTCGCGGTGTCGTAGACATGGATCGGCAAGAAGCAGCGCTCGTCGTAGTGCGCATTGAACAGCGAGAGCTGCTGATGCCCATGCACGACGTCGACGGTGTCGTCGATGTCCAGCGTGACGGCGCCGGGCGGACGGCGATAGCTGGCGCAGTAGAGGTCGACCATGGCGTAGGTCATGCGCACCACCTCGCGCAGGTCGGGCGCGTTCTCCCAGCGCGACACGGTCGGCTGCGAGCACAGGTCGCGGCCGCTGTCCGGAAGTCGCCCGCAGGCCAGCTTAAAGCCGGGATCGCTGCGCAGATGATCGAGGTCGTCGGCATCCTCGTAGCCGCAGGCGATGGCGAGCATGCGGGCGCGCAGGATGTCGGCGACGCTATGCGTGACGAACAGGGGATTACGCGGATCGGCGATCAGCCCCGCGAGCTTCTCGGCGATCCCCAGGCGCCGCTCGGCGGCTGCCAGCAGCAGGACCCCGCCGTCCGAGGTGATGCGTCCGCCGTCGAACGCAGCGGTGAGCTTCTTGCGTCCGATGGCTGGAAAGCCGAACGCCTCAATCGTATCGTCGTGCATGGCGGGTGTGGCTCGGCATGATCGTGTGGACAGGATGGTTTCGACACCCAATCCATAAACACAATCAACAGCTTACGCGACACCCGCCAGCCGAATCCCTGCCATGCCGTGAATAAGAGCGGCTAATAGGTGGCGTCGGCCTGTTTGGCGGCCATCATCGCCATGCCGGTGATCCAGCCCGGAATAGCTTCATAGAACTCCTGCTCGATCTCGAAGCGGCCGCCCGTCGAGAAAGCACCGAAGGCAGCGACCCATGCGAGAACCTCGTTGGCGCCGCGGCCGGCGGCTTCGCGGACCTTGTCGGTATCGAGCGCATCCGCTCGCCAGATCTGTCCGCTGCGCAGGATATCCATGAAATCCCTATCCCAATCCGGATTGAGCGGCTGG
>Ga0265336_10000315_pt1 | contig 32996 bp, 34 predicted proteins | sample 42119metaG_FD_193583 | JGI IMG/M metagenome (GOLD analysis project Ga0265336, IMG submission 193583) | Rhizosphere microbial communities from Carex aquatilis grown in University of Washington, Seatle, WA, United States - 4-21-19 metaG | ecosystem: Host-associated > Plants > Roots > Rhizosphere...
GCATGGGTACGTTTTCGCTTGGAATCTCTTCGGCCTTTTTCATCTTCCAGTAGTCCTTATGGTAATCATAGCCGAAGTCCACGAATGTGATCGTGCCGTCGGCGGTGAAGCCGAAATTCGGCGGAACATAGACCATCACGTGACGGCAGCGCGGATGGAGCGGCGCTTGGTGCGGAGATTTGCCGTCCCAATCCTTGGGCTTGAAATATCCTTCCTGGACTTGCGAGAGCTTGTACGGTTTCGGCTTTTGAAGGTTTGCGGAGTCGTGATACATTTGCTTGCAATATTTGCAGATGCGAGTGTCGGTGATTCCGAGAAACACGACGGTCGGGTCTTTGACGCCGAGATCGGATGCAACCTGTGTGATTCCTTCGCGAGAGGCATAGGCCTGCACGATGCGGGTCTCGTTTGACACGAGCATGTCAACATAGTCACCGGCCTTGTCAAAAGATGCGCGGATTGTTCGCATAGCCTCGGTCGGGCTCTTGGCCTTCGCAACGTCAGCGAGGATGTGATTCTTGATCTTCAATTGCTGAGCGTCCATATAATTGCCGGTCACTTCAGCGAGATTCTCGACAGTCTTGACGTTTGGCTTTGCGCCTACGCCGTACATCATATTGAGCGTGTACTCGTAGATGCCTTCGATGGTGTGGAGCGGGTCAGTGCGGCGGGCGACTTCAAACATGATTCGCGGACCTTTGAAGTGCTTGCCAAGCAAGCGGGCCTTTGTTCCCTCGAACAAGGCCTCGATGCGATCCAAGATCAAATCCCGCTGCTGATTGGAGAGCTTCATGCTACTCCTTTTTGTTTTTCAGAGATGCGGCGATGTCGTTGACGGTTTTTTGAGATTCTTTCTTCCAGTTTTTCATATGGATGTCGACAAGCTCTTGGTGACGCTTGAGAAGTTTCTTTGCAATCATGTCGTGATTGTTTTTGATTGTCTTCTCAAGGACCGAGTAGTTGATCGCAGCCCACTGATTATTCTTGGCACCGATCTCTTTCACTTGGTCGATTGCTTTTTCAGCTTTCGACGTCTGCTCAGGAGGCGGATTGGAGTCACCCGATTGTGGGTTACCTTCGCCTGAGTCACCCGATTGTGGATTACCCTGTCCGTCGTCTCCTCCGCCCTCTTCACCTTCCTGTCCAGGAGGGATCGGATTGCCTTGGCCGTCGGTTTGGATGCCTTGAGCTGCCATAGCTTGTTGTTGCATCATTTGCTGAGCTTGCATTGACTGTTGCATTGCGAGCTGAGCTTTTTGAAGCACCATTTGTTGCTGTTGGAAATAGAACGGATCGCGGACGTACTGCCAGCGAGGATCTTGTGCTGCGCCCTTCTGCTTGAAGAAGTTTTCCAAGATCACACCGACGGGAATGTATTTGTCGAGCAATGCTTGGAATTGCGGATTCAACGGAAAGTCACCGCCCATTTCAACGGGAACAGGATTCTTCTCAACCTGTTGCATGACTTCGTTGTAGTTCATGTGAACAGCCATATCCTGTTGGAGTCTGGTGTTCTCTTTCTCGGGCGAATCTTTTTCAAGACCGGCGAGAACGATCTGGTGAGTCTTCGCAAGTTCTGCGTCGACTTCTGGCAAGATGTGCGTATTCAGGAAATCTTGCATGTCGTGAAGAAGCGGGCGTAATCCCACATCGCGAGCTGCAGTCAATTTCCATTCGTTGTCGGACTCAGAGAGAGCTTGCGTATTCGTTCCACGTGCCAAATGAGCGTAGCCAGGCAATTCTTCAGGCGACATTTGGAATGCCGACAGAATCACACGAGCGTTGTTGTCCATGAGGTATTGGAACTCTGCATCGCGACCTGAGATGTCGATGGATTGCCAAGTGAGTTCGTCTTCTGCTCCGATACCGAACACCGGCATGCGCCAGCTGTTTTGCACAGAGTTGATCGACTGGTGGAACTGGAGGCGAATGCGCTGAGCTGCCGCTTCATCGACGGACTCAGACTTGAACACCAACATGCCCTTCGCTGCTCGTCCGTGTTGGAAGAACAGTTTGTTGTGCATCGTGATGTTGATGTGGGTCGTGATCGCATTCAACGCTTGGTCGATAGGAGTCAGCGGATAACCGTTATACTCAATATTCGTAGCCGGATACAAATTGTAAACGACTAGCTCTTCTTCGGTGAAAGCTTGGCGGGGTTTGCCTTCGATGACCTGAACGTAGCGATATTCGTCGCGCTTGTATTTCTCGACGTCGATCTTTTTGTTCTTGAGCTGTTGCAACTGGCGAATAGCTTCAGCACGCAGAGATTGGTCTTTCTCTTTCTGCGGCAAAATCTTGTACATCGTACCAGCGTCAGATGCACGCCATGCGTACAATTCACGTTTGGAAGTTTTGGGATTGGTCCACCAAATACGTTCACACGCCAACCGGCCATACGAGAGGCCGTCGCGAGTTGCGAGCTTCAAGAATTGTGAGAGATTGACCTGATCTAATTCGTCGTCCAATGTACCGCGACCGCATTGCCACATGATCTTCTTAGCGCGGTCGATGCGCTGTTGCAGCTCTTCTTGCTCTTTCTCGTTGCGCTTGGAGTTTTTGTCCATGTCCTGGAACTCGAAACCGACTGAGAAACGGTCAGTGCGTGGACGACCGAACGATGAGATGTGATTGGAACGAGCTTGCAAAATTTCATTGACGAGTTCGTCGCCGGATGGTCCGCAGATTTTTTTGATCACGAAGTCTGGAGTCAAGTTTGACTTCAGGCGGTAGAAGCCCATGTTGCCGGTGTAGTTGGCTTGCGGGTCAACCTCGAAGGACATACGCTCGATTTGCGCAGCCTGCATCGTGTTCTGAGCTTTGATGGATTTTACGATTGCGCCGAGAACAGATTCTTCTTGAGGAGCATCTTTCTTGTCGGCGTTGGCCTGCTCACGTTGGGCAGACTCCTTCTTCAATAACGCAAAAGCATTCGGATCGAGAGCGATGATCTCTTGCTTGGGAATGAAGGGTCGTTTCGTCTTCTTCGTGTCAGCCATTTGATTCCTTATTCAACAGTGAAGAAACTCATCCTGCACGTGTTGATCGACATATTCACTACAGTGCAGCTATAGGCTTCACCAGTTTTGGTCATAAAGCCCTTGGTCTTCTTGCAATCGTCAGTTCCAACATCCATCGGTGTGATTTGGTTGGTCGTGTCGGTTGCGCCATTGAACTGCACTGCGACTTGCTGGTCAACTTCGATGTGAACTAGTTTCTTGACGCCCGTGTAAACCACGATGCTGCCAGGAATGTACGTGAGAGCATCTTCTTGCGGGATAGGCTGTGTCGACACGAAGTCAATCGTGGTCGGCGTCGAAGCCTGCACGCAATACGTGCGCTGGGTCACGGGACTGAAGGTGTTCGAGATTTGGAACATCATGCCTGGTCGGATGCCGTCGTCGGCGAAGAATTCCACGTCGTTGGTCACTGCGGTCGCGGGCGTCTCGGCAACTGCCGCGAACGACATGTTGTTTGGACGCACTGCGCTAACTACGACGCCTGATACTCCAATTACCTTCCAAAGACCTGAATTAATTGGATTAAATGCGTATGGAGCCGTGTCGTATCCGAGTTGGCCGTTGATGCGCATCAAGTCGCCGACCTGCACCGAAGAGATGGTTGCGGCGGTGAACGTGAATGTGGCGAGCGAGTTGTTATTGATCGCCACGGTGCAATTGACGATGCCCGACACAGCGCGAGCTGTGCGAAACGCGCCCGCGCCCGAGTTGAGTGTAAGCCTGTAGACTGACGCGGCGGGTCCGACCGGATCAATGCTCACATTGCTGGTGCCGTCGAGTCCGCTCGGGATGACGTTGGCGAAAAGCGTGAAAGATTGGCCAGGAGCTAGGTCCTGGGCATTGCCGTATGGGTTTTTAACCGCGAGAGATTCCATGCGAACGCGATTGTCGATTGCGCGTTGATGCGGATTGTCTGTGACTACCCCGTCTCCATAACACAATAAGTGGTCGATAATATTCAGGATATAGTCATTCATCGGGTTTCACCTCTGCGATTAAAATGGGCGCACGCATATGTTAGATTAGGTTTCATCTTCTTCCTTTCCGTCGTCGCCGCCGAAATCCCAGACTACGTTTTTGTCGAATGTCCGACCAGAGGATTCAATAGGTTTTTCGCCTATTTGATTGCGATGCTTCTGCGTCTGCCAATCTTGGAATGCATGCTCAACAGTAGGCACTTTTTTGAACACGCCTGCGTCCAATCCTTGCATGAAGGAAGGGGAGGCGACTACGCCACGCGGCTTGAATAGATTTTGGCCCTGGTACCGCAAGGTATCCGCGACGTCAGCGATGTCAGAGTCATCTGGCTCATTGGTCAAATTTCCGAGTGAGTCGAGCATGAAGCAATGTTCTGCGAAAACTTTTAGGATGATGTCAGTCCGGTCATACTTGATAACCTTGAGCTTGCGAGCGCCTTTGCCGTTTAGAATTTGGCCGCGAACGGATTCGATGCCGCCCATCACGTCTTTGGTAAATTTTGCGCAAGGCATTCCATTCTTCTTGAAGGCTTTGATGAACATCGGAGCCGAGTCATCCGCGAACCAGCGGGCAGGCTTGTATGTGTCGCGAACTGTCATGGCAAGCGACATCATCTGCTCGAACTCTAAACCCGAGACTGAGTATGCGTCGACTAACCACCATTCTTTGTTCGCCATCAGTGCGCTGACTGTGATTGCGAATGCGTGTGTCGATCCCCAATCCACTCCGCAATAGAAGCGAACGCCCTTCTTGAGCATCTGGTCAATCAGGTTGGGAACGTGTACGCGCTTAGGAGCTGGCGTGCCGGTGAATGATTCCCAGGCCTGCTCAGGCGTGAGTGTGTTTCCGGTGCCGTCTGCTTTGTCTAAGAAGCGCGGGTACACCATACCGGCAGAGCTTGGCTTCCAGCACATGAGCTGGGCTTCGGCGAGATCGGCGTCGGTCTTTGCAAATTCTGAGATAGTGAATTCGATTGGCTTCCAGAGTCCGCCAGTGTCAGTTTCTTTGCGGGCCGCGAGTCTGCCGCGACATACCGGCAACAGCGGGCATTTTGCACAACCAGCCATTGCCTCTATTTGGTCATACTCTTCGCGCTCTTTGTCGATGAGCACTTCATACTCTGCTGGCGAAATAGTTTTGAGAGGCAGCTTCTTGTTGACGTATACCAACTGTTTGGGCTCGTCGGGCAAGTGGCGATCTGGTTTGCACTTCTCTGTGATGTCGATGATGTTCCAGCGGTAGACTCGCCAACCGGACTTCTGCGCTTTTTCCATTTCCTTCGTGAACAGTCCTCCTGGAAACTTCAACGTAGAGGTTTTGACTGTAAGCGGATGCTGACCGTCAAAAACTCCAGGAATAAATTGGGCTTCCTTGTAGGCACGAATCTGTTCTTTGGAACGAATGGTGTCAATTTCGTCGATAGTGAAGATGCTCGTGTGAGAAGAGTTCGCGCCCGAGACTGAGCAAACGATGATCTTCATGTACGCGACTTTGCCGTTGGCCAGCTTAAGGCTGACTTCTTTGGCATTCTTGGAATCAAGTTCGATGTTGTGGTAGGCAAGATAAGGTTGAATCCGCTGAATCCACATTTCAATGTAAGTTTGAGCGGCAGTTGCCTGCGGAACGATTGCGGCCATGTGCGCGATTGATGCGCCGAACTGGACCATCATAATGATCGCGAATACAGACTGCGATAGTGTCTTGTACGACTCCCGCGAGGAGATAATGATCGTTGATGGCGAAGTGTGGCCCATATTAGCTTCGTAAAGCTTATAGGTGTCGAACATCCAGTGGATCGGGCTTGAGTTGCTGTCAGGGTCAACCCACGAGTCTGGAAAATCGAAGTCTAAAAAGTTATGAATCCATTCCTTCAAATGCTTTGGGCTCGTAAATTTTACGAGGAAAGTCTTTGCGAGAGCTGGATCAATAGCCTGCGGACTGTTCACGCTCCTCCTGGGTCATACGGCGGAGACGGGCATCGACCAAATCTATTTCACTCAAAGTTTCTAAGGTCATGTTATTGCCGGTTACTAGTAAAATTGAATGTTCTTTGCCGTGGCCGCGCATCCAATCGCGAATCTGATTGAAGACGTCGTGGCGGAGCATGCGGTCGTCGGCGACTTTAATCCAAATAATTTCGCCCATCTTGTCGAATGGCAAAAGTTCAAGGCTTGAGCGAACGTCCAAGCTGGTACTGCGATCAAGGCGCTTGATAGTGTCTTCGTGTCCCTTAATGATCTTGTTTTTCTCGTCGATCTTTTCCATTAGGAAGTCGACGTGCTCTTTCATGCCGGTTAACATGTTCTCGGCTTTCTTGAGAACTGAGTCCTTGGCATTCTCAAGGAAGAGAACGCGGCACAGGACATCGAATACCCACAGTCGGATCATCAGAAATCTAAGTAACAGGTTTTGGATCATCTGGTTTCTTCCTTTTGGCTGCGGACATAATTTCCAGGATTTTTGCTGCATCGTCTGGAGAGAGATCGCCGGAGCCGGTTATGTTCAAGTTCAGATTCTTGGTCTCGGTCGTGCTGACCTTGACTTTTGAAACGCGGTCTTGGCCAGTAATTTTGAGAAGACCTTCCGTGATCTTCAGCAAACTTTGTAACGATTCAATGTTCAGTGCGCCGTCAAGGTCTTTCTCGTCGCCGGACTGAATGTATTTCTTGAGCTTGTCGCTGTGCTGTTTATTGGCTGCGACGAGCATGTTCGACATAAGTTCTGTAGTCTGGAGCTGGGCATTACGCGCCTGGTCAACAACGCGGTCCTGGAGATCCATTGAGTACTTGTCGCGGCGCTCGGACCACTTGTAGCGAACCTGCGCATCGAGAATCTGACCGATCTTGAACGGTTTATTCAGGCGCTGAATTTCATGCGCATCGGAGCCGTTCAAAAATAATTGCAAGAATTTTGCAGCTGCGTCTGGCGCGAGTGGCAGTCCGCCGCTGGCCGCGTACTCCGTCAGGATGATTACGTCTTCTGGCGGCAGCTCAGACTTGGCCAGGGCCACGTATTCGTCATTGCGGTAAAGTGCGAGACTTTTTTCTTCCATCCCTCATAATACAACAATTACGTCGCAAGGGAGTCAAAGACCTTCTTGTTATTGATTTTTATGACAACATGCGTCTCATTCCAAAGAATGTTTTTGACCCACTTGTCGATATTCTCGAATAGGAGGCGACGAGCTTTGGTTGGCCGGTTCGCATTGGATTCGCAAACGAACATGACCATTTTCTTTTCAACGTCCACTCGGGCTTCAGACTTGAACACACCAGGAATGAGGGTCGGCCACATCTTGAGTTGAAGAGCCTGCGCATCGTGGATTGCTCCGGTGCGCAGCGTCATTGCTTTCAAAAGCTGGAGCTGTTGTTCTGGGGTCGTAGCCTTGACTTCGCTCATTGGACACCGTGCTTTAAGGATGCGCATGCGTTCAATGCTTTTTGCATGATATCTTTTTGAAGATCCAACGGTACGCCGTTCAGTTCAAAATACTCGCGGGCAAATTTTTGGAACGATGTAGGGATACCTTCCGACTCTTTGAGTTTGAAGGTCCGGTTATCTTCGGTGTATACCGACCGTTCGTGAACGGCGGGCGGCAGCATTTTAGCAACCTTCTTTACGAATTCGCGGGAGCCGTGGATGTCCACGTAGATTTTACCAGAGTCAGGTATAGCTTCAACTTCAGCTTGGTTGTAAGTCTTTTCGTCGATGACGATTTTGCGAAAAGGCTCAGCGACTTCGGCTGGAGTCGCAACGAAATTAAGCAAGCCAGTTTCAAAGTCGATAACGTGAATGCCTTTAACTTCGCCGATATCTGATCGTGTCGACGGCCTGGGCGTGCCAACGCAAGTGACAGACCCGAACTCTTGCCGCTTGTGAATGTGTCCGGTGATAAAGCGAAGGTCTTTAGGATATCTTTTGAGATCGAATCCATGTGGAGCATAAGTTCCGTTTTCGTACATAGATCCCTCGAACTCTGCATGACATAGGATGGTTCTTGCGCCTCGCTCATAAGCCTCCATTACGACTTTGAAAAACTTTTCTTCATCACGAATGAATCCCATCGCACAGGTATTTTTGCTGACGAAGATCGGTTTGGTTCCATATGCCAGGACGGTCCGTACATCGTAGACCGACATGGTTGATGCGGATTCTTCTTGGTTCATATCGTGATTGCCGACTTCGGACAAGCTCTCGAAGCCTGCCGCTGTGATGTAGTCAAATGCCCACATCCAGAATTCCAAGACTTCGGCGCGTATTAATGCAAAGTCGTTGCTTTGGTCGCCGGTAAAAATGATCAACGGGCGGAAGCCAGTTGCTTGCGCCATGATTTGTTTGGCACCAGCCACGACCCACTCGATGATGCGCTTGGCTTCGGGTATGCTCGCCTTGTCGACGTGCATGTCTCCGACTAAAATTGCGCCTCGTTGATATTCACTAAGCTTGCGGGACATTTGTTGCCTTGGGCTTTACTTGCTTGTAACCAATCACGAGTGCTTCAGGGCACAGCGCGAATTGAAGCCCGTCAGGTTGAACGAAAAGTTGTTTCGCCCACGCTGCGAGAGCTGAGTCACCGGCAACCATGATGATGTCGCCTGGGTTGAGTCGAATGCCGTCGAGATCGTATGACAGCACAAGCTCTGTTTCTACCAATGCGGTGCGTTGAGAAATCCTAGCGATGCCGCCTTGAAGTTCTGCTTCGAGCTTGCGGTGGACGGGCGGTTTGCAGCCCAAGTAGCCTTTGCGTGTTGCGATCATAAATTCTCCTTGCCGGAATATCTCTCATTCCAGCGGTATTGTCAATCCTCTTTCAAGATGCCGTATATCTCGCCGCTTTTCATCAACAAGACTTTCTTTTCGATGATCTTCAGTTTGCCGAGTTGAACCAGCAACTTATTGTTGATTTCAGCGTTTTCGATGTCTTCGCCCATATCCGACTGATCGGCCAGAGAGTCTCCAACGGTTCCGAAACTATCGCCCGATGACGATGAGATCGGAGCTGACATAGATTCGACTTGGTTGGCGGCGGCCTCAATCATCTCAATGTCGGCAGCGGTGGTCTCCGAGAAGCTTTCGTTCACGAAGGCGGTCAAGTCTTTGCCGGAAATATCATCATTCTTTTGTTTGGCTTTGCGGGCGCGGTACAGAATGCGGCGATCTTTGGGCGGGAGCTTGACGAGAGTTGAACTCAAGTCCTCAGACATGTTGAGGGTCATGCGACCAATCGCGGTGGTTCTGAACACTGTCTTATATGGTGGAACGAATTTGTCGATAGCTTCGATCAAGCCCTTGCTCGCGTCCTGAATGAAGTCCATGTACTGGAGATGAGCGGACGGGACCTGTTTCTTGAACAAGGCCACGCGGTTGCACGCCAGCGGGAGGTTGTTCTCGCACAGGAGTTTCCGAATGTCCGAAACCTTTTCGAGAAGCGTGTTAAGCTTGCGTTTGTTTGGCCCGCGATAATTGTCCATGGCCCAGCGCATGAACAGGTAGTTCACGCGGAACTTGTGAAGTTTTTTAGAAATCTTTAGCTTTGAAGCGTTGGGTTCCTTGGCGATCTTCTCTTCAGCTTCCTTCAAGATCGGGAACATCTTGTCGGAGAAAGTGTCTTGACGTTCGCGGAAGTAGGGTCGGATGGACAGCTTGTTTTCTTTGCCGCCGTCGCTCTTGTCTGCCAAGATGAAGTTCATAAACTTTTCGTAAACGATTGCGCCGTGCTCATTCATCAGAATGACGGTCTTCCATTCGCGCTCAAGCTTGAATAAGTTGTTAAGCAAATCACGCTGGGAATGGCCGTTGGCAACGTCATTCTCCTGCAGAACCAGATTCATTTCTGAGATGAACTGGGAATAATTTGCGTCTCTCTGTTTTATTTCACTCATGCGGCTATGATTTGAACATCTCCCATTTCGGTCATATAGTCTATGCGAACATCTGCGTGGCGCTCCATCGAGGGAGAGCCCATTACTTTAAAATCAACTACGATCAAGTCGTTTTTGTCGTCAGTCACGCGAGTGCCGCGACCGATTGCTTGTTTGAACTGAACTTCAGACATTCCGCCCTGTAGATAAATGATGCAGGAGCATCTGGGTAAATCTACGCCAGTTGCAATTGCGGAGGTGCCTATGATAAGATCGTTCTGACCGGCGTTGAATCTAGCGATTGCGCCTTGAGTGTCAGACTCCCAAAATTGTTTGGGCAAAAGATTCTGAAGAGTTTCGTTACCGGCCTTGTCTTTGCGAGACGTCGAACCGCCGTGTACGAACTCGAACGGTATCGTGATATATTTCATCAGGGCCAAGAATTGGTGGAACTCGTCGATGATAATCACCGTCGGGCGCTTGGCCAATGTCACTGCCTTGCATGCGAACTCACCTGCAATTCTATTCACGTTCGGATTGAGGTATAGTTGGCGGCGTGTTTCTTTATTGATGTCGCGCTCTGCCGTCATACCAAAAGCCGGTACTTGAAAAACTTTGAAGTAAGGTCGTGAGAGGAATCCTTGGTCGACTAGCTCGCGGAAAGTTTTGCGATAAATTGTTGGCCCGATCAATCCGCGAAGGAGAAGGCCTGAGCCATCTCCGCGCATTTGAGTCGCCGAGATATGAAAGCGGTTTTGCACATCGCGGAGCAATCCCATCTCAATATGCTCAAAAGTTCCGGCTGCAGTCGTATGGCTTTCATCCCACTCGAACTGTTTTGTTTGGCTAAAAAATTTCCAAGCGTCGGTGCCTGGTTCGATTTTAGTCAGAGATTGGCCGGTTGCTATCGTGAAAAGTTTACCGACATCTTTAGAGCCATCGCCGTATTTACCCACATAGCGCGATCCGAACATGCTTGATATTTCAGTGTGAAGCTGTGTCGTGATATTTGCGCTAGGGGTAATGACAATGGATTGAACTGGGTTTCGATGTAAAATTTCTTCGATGATTCGCGACTTGCCGGAGCCGGTCGGGAGTTCAATCGAGAGCGGGCCTTCCTGCGCGTGAGAGAGAAGGGCGGTGACGGCCTCTTCTTGGTAATAACGAATCGGATGTTTTGGCGGAGTTTGCCAAGGAATCAAATGCTTTGGCTCGGGCGATTTCATTCCGGTAGAATTGAACGCCCAACCAAATTCGTCTTTCAGTTCCGGCCAAAGTCCGGCGTATGTATAGGGCCGACCCTGCGCGTCATACTTCAGCAGGCATTTCTTCTCGATGGCTTTGAGTTCGGCGAGTCGGGCCGCGTGCCCGTCGGGGTCGCTCCGCTGCCAATGCCATTTATCCTTCACTTGCTTGATTTGATATTTCACGCTTTGATCGGTGAAAGTCAGAAATTTCTGTACTTTTTCCGAGTCGTCTGGCAGAAGTATCGTGGAAGGTGTGGTGAGAATCATGTCCATGGCACATAATACAACGAAATCTAATTTTTCCCTCTGGACGCTATTCATAGGGATTTTGTTGTATCATCTTGTCGTAGAACCAGACCGGCCTCCGCGCCTGTCGCGGGAATCTTTTGTCCATTCGGTAAGGAGTGTCGCCAACGTGAGCATTAACAAGAATAAGTTAATAGAATCAATAACTTCCAGAGGCGACTTCACAATCGTTCCGAATGAATTATGGTCCTTGAATATAACGCATAAGGCCAAGATCGTTTACGTGTTCATTTTGATGCAGTCTCAAAAATGGGAACCCAGCATACGCTGTATTGCAGCTGGCGTGAATTATGGCAATGACGCGGTGTTACAAGCAATAAAAGAGTTGCAACGTGTCAAAATGATCGAGATAATGCCTCGTGGACCTGGACTTAGAAACGAGTATTTTTTGACTTCGATTAAGGAATGGGACTTTTCAGAGGTGTACGGAAATGTCGAACAGTAGTGTACGGAATTTCCGAACGGTAGTGTACGGTTTTTCCGAACGGTGGTGTACGGAATTTCCGAACATATATAATAAGAATCCAAGAAGAACCCAAAAAGAATCTAAGAAGGGATTTTTCTTAAGAGAGAAAACGGGGACGAATGGCTTCTGATCAAATCAACCTAAAAGTTGACACCCTTAGCGATGACGCTGAGCATCAGGTTATTGGCCTACTCATGGCTGAGCCTCGTTTCGCTAAAAGTGTTTTGCAGGGTCAGCACGAGCTGAACAATATCAAACTCGAACACCTCTTCAAGTATTTCAAAGAAGGCTTCAAAGTTTCCAAAGGCAAGAAACACATCACTTCCGCTCACATGCTTTATCTTATCCACCGCGATTTCCAGCATGACGTTCAGCGCGACAAGGACTACTGTGCCCTTCTTGCGCTTTGCGTTGAAATGGCCATCGGCGTCGACTCCGACCAAGTTTACAATGACATGCAAGAAGTTGCCCGCAACAAAAGCCAGATGAAAAAGAGCTATGAGCTTGCGATGCAATTTGACCCCGAGCATAATCCCCGCGTTAAACAATCCGGCCCTGAGTTCAATGCTAAGATTGCCGAACTTGCTCAAGCCGTGCTCGACACCACGAAACCAATGCAAGAAGGCGCTCCGTCGCCCGAAGAGACCAAAGCACTTTTGCTTAAGCAGGCCGCTGCGTGGGAAGAAGCTGTCAAACATCGCGTGCCTTTGATCGACCCAGCCGTCACTTTCATGCTGACACCTGGAATAACTTTGATCGGCGGTCAAACGAAGTCTGGTAAATCTACGTTCCTTGCGAACTTGGTTCCGGCCATACTGGATGCTCGACCTGACAAGAAAATTTTGGTCATCACTTGCGAAGACAATCTTGATCTGGTTCTCAGCCGTATCGCATGCGTAATGCACGAAACTCCGCTTAAGACATACCGTGAGCAAAAAGAACACATGCCGAAGGATCTGGTTGCCAAAATCGACCAGACCAAACTCGAACTGTGCGAACGAATTGTGGTTGCATCTGAAGGTACCACTCAAGTTGAGACCACTCAAAAGATTCTAGATGATGCGAAGGTTGAAGATTACGCAGCGGTCCTTCTCGACTACTATCAGGTCGTGAATACGTCTCGCTACAGTAAGAGCTTGGGCTACGTCGAAATTTTGAAGCAGCTCGGTTTGTGGCTCAAGGAATATTCACAGAACATCCAGTTCCCGCTGATCATGTTCGTGATGCTCAAGAACAATGACGAGAACGAAAAGGTTCCGTTCGCGCTCCGCGTCCAGATGGATACCCACATCGCGAACCACGCCCACGTGTCCTTGGAAATTCACAAGAACGATGGCGGCGGAAATCCTCGTGATGCATACACTGAGATTAGTTGCGAACTTTCCCGTCACTCGGACCCACTCGGCCCAATCGCCAAGTTCAAATTTGAAGGTGGTAAGCTGAAGTTGATGAAAGAAAGTTCCACGCTGGCTGGTCATCTTCAAGGCGCTCCGCCTCCTTCCCAGGCCGAACTTAAAAAACAGGGCGACGCCCTTATTGCAGCCGCCGAAGCAAAACCACAGAGTCCTATCCAGTAATCGTGGTATTATGCTTCATCGGAGGTTCTGATGTCACTTTTTCAAGTCGGTAAGCCAAAGTCTGCGGCCAAAGTTATGGTCCCATCGAGCGATAAGCTCACGAAATCAGTGGTGGATACTCTAGACCACATGTCGGCGATGGCCGGTCGAACTCTAGGCCCAGGCGGTCGACAAGTTGCGATTGAGCGTCCCGAGATGAATATGAAGCCGATCATCACGAAAGATGGTGTGACGGTCATAAAAAGTTTGGGTTACGACAACGCAACGCAACAATTAATTTTAGAAACCGCCCGCGACGCCGCGATCAGAACCGCGAACGAAGCTGGAGACGGTACTACGACCGCTACGGTCCTCTCCAGTGCGATTTGCCGAGCAACTGCTGATGCAGTGAGGCTCAATCCGAAAATGAGCCCGCAGCGCATTGTCCGCGAAATGCAACGCATTGTGCCAGCACTCGTCGACAAGATCGAAGATTGCCGCATCGTGATAAATGCTGAAAACTATGACGCGACGCTCCTAAAGGTTGCAGCGCTGTCGGCCAACGGCGATGAGCCAATGGCCCAAAAGATTCTCGAAGGTTTGGATCTCGTCGGCGAAGAAGGCGATATGACCATCATCGAGAAAGACGTCGGCGGTGGAAAGTCTCGCTACGAAGTTGAGAAGATCAACGGCTATACGCTTGATCGCGGATACGAAGAGTCTTGCCGCACCTACGCGCAGGGTTTCATCAACGACCGCTCCGGCACGCAAGTGGTTCTAGAAGATCCCATCTTCTTGATCTATGACGGCGTGGTGAATGATTTCGGCCAAATCTTTGAATCTTGCCAGAAACTTTATGCGGCTATGAAAGAAGCCAATCGCCCGAACAAAAACGTCGTGCTTGTCGCACACGGATTCTCGGATATGGCTCTCGGCGATTTCCACGTAAACTGGAATCACGAGAAAGCTGTGATGAAAATCTTCCCGCTGGCTTCTCCCGAAAAGGCGATTATGAACTGGCGCACGCAGATCCTCTTCGATTTGCAGGCGTACACCGGCACGCCCGTGTTCAATCCGGTTGATCGTCCGATGATCGACATGAATCCTGTAGCGTTAATGGAGTGCTCTCGCGTCAAGCGTTTCGAGTGCTCCCGCTTCAAGGCAATGATCTTTGCCAAAGAAGATGCCGACGCAATCTCCATTCGCGTTGAGGAATTGAAAGAAGCTAAAAAGAATCCTGAGTCGGATTACGAGCTGAATGACTTGAACGTGCGTATCGGAAAGTTGACTTCCGGCATTGTGCGCTTCAATATCTACGGCGCGTCTTCCGGCGAAACCCGAGAAAAACGCGACCGAGCAGAAGATGCTTGGATGGCCATAAAGGGCGCAATCCGTAGCGGAGCAGTACCTGGCGGCGGATACGTCCTAGTCAGACTTGCGGCATTCCTGCAAGCCGTCGAAGGTGAGATCAAGTCTGGCCCGCGCAGACTAGCTGCCCAGATTCTCGGCGAAGCATTCCTTGAGCCGGTTCGTTTGCTCTATCAAAACTACGGCTACAACGAAGATGAGATCGAAAAACAACTCGCAGAATTGCTGCGCCGCGACAGCGAAACATTCGACATCTCGGAAGAGAAGTGGGTTCCGAAGCTTGAACTTCTAGATAGTTTACCCGCTGTGTCAGAAGCAATTCGCAACAGTATCTCAATTGCCTCGCTTCTCGGAACTCTTGGTGGTATCGTAGCATTCAAGCGAGACTATGAATCTGACAAGGAAGAAGAAAAGTACGTGCGCAGATTTGAAGCCGCAATTGGTGAGCGCGGAAGCACTCAACCGGAGCAATAATGGCTTGGTTCACCTTCGAGTGTCCTAAGCACGGTCAGTTCAGGCTTGGACTTGAAAAACGAGCCAAGGCTGTTCCGTGTTTTACTCATGGATGCATGCAGGTGTGCAGCAACGTCGTCAAGACAGGAAGTATCTCTGTGGTAGAAAGTTTGGACAATGGCGCTATGGCTCGTAAGGTCGAACGCCTCCACAACATCGAAGAGATTATGAACGACCGCGCCGACAAACACTCAAGTGAGAATGAAGAGTAATGGAAATCAGACTGGTCAGCCTCGAATTGGAAGCGTTCAAGAGTTTCAGGAAACGCGTCATATTCCAATTCCCGCAAGGCGATTCAGTCGTGATGATCACCGGCCACTGGAAGGGCAGCACTGTTTCTTCTGGCGCTGGCAAGACGTCCCTGCTCGAAGGCCTTGCATGGTGCTTCGACATTTCCGACTCATCAATGGATTCCCTCAAGCATTGGTACGGATCAAAGAAGCCTTACGCCAAAACTACACTGATGGCCGGTCCTGATAAAATCGAGATCATCCGTGACCCGAAACTTTCCCTCGTCATCAATGGCGAACCATGGAATAGCATGGTGAAGGGCGCTAAGGAAAAGCTCGAAGAAATTCTAGGTAAGAACAAGGATATGGTCAAGGCCATCACGTACCGTAAACAGCGCGTCCGTGGGAAGGTCGTCAATTCTACAAACTCCGAGCTTCAAGAATTCCTATCAAACCCGCTAGGTTTAAATGAAATCGAAACGGCTGCCGATACATTCACCACGTCCTCCAATCTTTTGATTGGTCAAATCGACTTACTCAAGCGCGACGTGGCCAATTACGAAATGACTCTGCCGATGAATATGGTTTCCGACGATGAAATGAATGCGGCGAACGAAGCGTTCGTGGCATCGTGCAAGGCTTACGAAGAGTCAGTCGCCAAGTTCAATGCGACCCGCGACTCCAAGAACGTGACTGATGCCCTATGGCAGGAAGTAACTTCTTGCAAGGCTGAGATCACCAAGATTCATGCACTGAATACGTCCATCCAAGGTCGAGTGCGAGACAATGCCTCTTACAAAAATTCGATCATTGCTTTGCAGGGCGAGCTGGAACGGCTCAGCAAAAACACATGCTACACTTGCCAACGCGAGTGGGATCAAAGTGCGGCGCTGCGCGAGGCCAAGTCCGCCGAAATGGACCGTTTAATAACTGCACTCGAAATAAATGTTGAGTACATTACGAACTCTGCTCCGCTCACGCAAGCACTCCCTATGTTTGAAGCCAAGCTGCAAGAGCTGAACAACAAGCTAGGCGAAGCATCCGCTCCCATTCAGATGGCTGAAGCGTCCATGCGCAACGCCGAACGCTCGATGTACAACGCCAAAACCAGCTTGCAAACCTTAGTGACCAAGCGCGAGAATTACGTTAAGCTTCTCGACAAGTACAGCAAGGTTAAAGACGACATGGCAGCTAAAGAGCGCCAGCTTGCAGTCGACCAAGGTACCGCCAAACTTCTTGGCCGCACCGGATTCTTGGGTTCCATTTTTGATGAAATCTTGTCCGACATCGAAGTCCGTACCAATGATATGCTGTCACACTTCCCAAACGCCAGTCATCTGACAGTGCAGATTTCGTCGAGCAAGGTCGTAAAAACCAAAGGCACCACCAAGAAAGAGATTTCAATCGGAATATCCCGTAACGGCATGGACCTTTCAATGGACGATATCTCTGGCGGTCAACAGTCCGGCGTGGAGCTATGCTCTGATCTTGGAGCTGCCGAAGCCATCATCGCTCGCTCGGGCGGCGCACTCAAGTGGATCTGCCTAGATGAAGTTCTTGACGGGCTTGGCACAACCGAGAAGCAGGCTGTGGTCGCCATGATCAAGGAGCGTTTCAAAGGCCTCGTGCTTATGATCGAGCACTCTACGGAAATCAAGGAGTCGTTCGACAATGTTATCGACATCGAGTACGACGGCAAGGAATCCTATGTCACAGCTTTATAATTTCGAGTTCAAAGATTTCGTGCCCAAAGTTTTGTATGAAAAATACTTTGATGTGATGACCAAGAATGACACTGTGTACGTCTGCCTGATTCAGAATGAAAACCAAGTCGGCTCAGTGTACCTCGAAAGTCCCAAAGAAGGCGGCGAAGACATCGAAGGTGTCATCCGCGTGTTCTTCGACATAGATTCCCTGCGCAAGTATGGCCGGTCGGTTTCACTCACCGAGGGAATTCCCTTTGACTTTGTGCGTCGATGGGAAATGACATTTGGCCAGTTCGTCGATTACGTTTCCAAGATGGATGCCCGCTACAAACAGTCCGACCGTAAGGGCGTTCGGGCTGTGGCATCGGCAGTTCATGCAGAAAAATTCGTTGATTTAGATATTTTGTGGACCGCAGAACGGAATTTCATGTCATAACTGTGGTATTATTACTTCGTGCGTCCCATAAACACAGATACGGAGGTATCAAGTGGCTACAAAAGCAGTAGAAAGTCTCGTTAAGAATTTCAGCGATCAGCTGAACCAAACCAACACACAGTTGGAACAACTCAAAGGTCAAATCGAGTTGCTGACCAGCCGTCGTGAACAGCTGAAAGGTGCCATTTACGCACTTCAAGCCGTTAGCGAACAAGAGAAAGCCGACGAAGCTGCTGCAGCCGCGCCCGCTACTCCACCGACTGATGCTCCTGCTGTTTCGGCACCTGCATCCAGTGAAGCAGCTCCTGCTTCGGAAGCTTCGGCCCAGTAATGGGAAAGGGCAAGGGCCGTCGCAAAGGCCCGAAAACCCTTTATGACAAGGTAAAGGAAATTGATCCGTACTTTGTCCAAGAAGTCTATGTTGACACTGACGAGAAGTTGAACCAAAAGCTTCTCGCCATTGCACAGGACCAAGATACAAACGAAAACGCTCGCGACAATGACGTGGACATCGCAAGATTGCGTGCGCAGCTTAAAACTGCAAATGAGACGTACACCAAACCTCTGAATGCATGTAAGCTGAAGCGCAAACTGATTGTTCAGATTCAAAAAGAGCGTCGCGGAGAGTTGTGAGAATCCTAGGGCTAGATGTCAGTTCCAAAACAGGCTACGCCGTCTTAGAGGACGGCAAGCTTCTTGAGAAAGGTCTAGCCAAATCCCCAGCTGTCGAATACGATGATCGCGAACAGGACTTCGGTGCCTTAGCGCGAGCTGAAGCGATGTGCGAGAAGATCGCTAAACTCATCGTGAAGTACAAGCCAGACGCAATAGCCATTGAGCAGACCAACGCTGGCAAATTCCGAACAAGTCAAAAGCTCCTAGAATTTACGCATTGCCTCATCCTCCGCTGGGTAAACGGGCAAGAGATGGCCTTGAAGGTCCGCTACATCGACACGTCCAAATGGCGGTCTGGGCTGGGCATCAAGCTCACTAAAGAGCAGCGCGTCCACAATAAGGCTGTCAAAGCCAAGGCCGCTCGCGGCAAGGTGACTCCTAAACATCTAGCCGTCGCATGGGCCAACAAAGAGTATGGTCTTGACTTACTGCAGAAAGATCACGATATCGCGGACGCAATTGCCTGCGCGACACTGATTCACCGACGCGGACTCAACCCTATGAAGACCGAAGTTGCAGATTTCAACATTGAAGCTATCCTCGCGAATCCAAAAGAAAACTTGGCCTCTAATAAAATTGTGGTATAATACATCCGTATGAACAAAGTGAACAACAACTTTTTAGACGATGAGCAAACTTCCGACGAATCCGTTACGGATGAGATTGTCGAAGAGATCATCGAAGAAGTCGAAGAAGAAGAGCTTGAGCAGGTCGCCACGACTAAGGTTTTGAATAAAGCCATCGAGCGCATTGAACAAGCCAAGCTTTACGAAGCACTTCTCAATCACCAATTGTTCGGCCAAGGTTCCGCCCGCCCTGAAGTGATGAAAACTGTTCGCAAGGAAGTAAAAGAGTTTGTCCAGTTCCGATTGGAAGTTCTGCTTGGCATCCGTGCAGACGGCAAAGTCGGTTCGCACATGGCTAGCTCGACTCAGCAAATGGTCGTCAAATCTCCGTTCACGGAAGAAGAGACTGCCGCGCTCAAAGGCATCGCGAACAAATTGATCAGCAAAGGTAATTCGACTCCCTCGATCAACTCAGTGAATGTACCGCGCCCGACCATTCAGGAATTGCCTGCTGTCAGAGAGCCGCAAGTTCAAGAAGTTGAGATGGAGCAAGAAGCTGAGCCGGAAGTTCAGCAAGCGTCCGCGACACGCACTCGTCGCATCGTTAAGAAAAATGGCGTAGTTGTTTCGATTGATGGCGTCCCTGTAAAATCACAGAAGCCTGCAGCGCAAGCCGCAGCTCCTGCACAGAAGACGACTCGCCCGAAACGGCAGCCGACAAATAATATCAGCACGATCACGGGCCAAGACTTTGGTCAAGCAGCCAATCCTCTGCGCCCGCCCGTGCCCATGCCCTCTCAGTCTCAAATGGACAATATGAATGCAAACTTGGCCGATCAAAATTTACGCGGCCAAACGAAATTAAGTTCTGGTCTCGGCCAAGCAATGGCATCAATGCTCAAACATGGAGGATAAAGTGAATACACTTCAAGACGTCGCAGATATGAAACAAAAGATGGCCACGATAGAGTCGAAGCTCACGGTGTTCCAGTCGCTAGCTACCGGCATGCCGAAGCTTGTGCAGGAAGTCACCTCGATTCGCGCTGACATCGCGACGCTGACCAAGGCAATTCAGAACGTGGTTGAAGGTGTTCAGAAGCGTACCGGCGACCTAAGTCAGATGGACAACATGATGATGACCCGAATTATGGGGATGGAACAGTCCTTCGCTTCCCTTTCCAAGATGTTCTCGGCTGTAGTGTCTGAACTTTCAGACGCAAAGGTCCTCAATCAAGGTGCAGTTCTTGAACGCATCCGCAAAGCCGACGAAACCCAAGAGAAGCAGCGCGTCGAAGAAATGCTCCAACTCAAGGTGATTGAAAAGTCCGACAAAACAGAAGTTGGTCCCAAAGGCTCTTTGATCGTTTTATCCCAGAATTTCACTGACAAAGAAGGCAAAGTCGATATCGTGGCTGAATACCGCGCCTTAGAGCTTTCTCGTCCTGAAATTGATGAGAAAACCAAGGCGGATTATGCTGGCAAATCAGTCGGCGACGTAGTAGAACTTAATCTTGAGGAAGGTGTACTACGAACAACCATCCTTGAGATTTACAAATACGTTGAAGTCTACGCGCAAGGCGAGGCTGAAAAGGTTGAGGGTTCAGAACAAACTGCACCCGAAGCTACGAATCCGTAAACTCAAAACAACCAGGCGGTAAAATGTCCAAGGCTAAAAAGTCTCCGGCGAAGTCCAAGAAAAAAGAGGACGTCAAAGTCCCTACTCAGCAAGCGGTTCTTAACACGATTGCTGCAGACATCGCCGACATCGCTGAGAAGTTAGCGGTCGAACCAGGCATGATGACGATGCCAAACTACTACAACAACGGCGGTCGCTATACTGAATGGCAAATGCGCAAATTCGGTGGGTACAACGCGATTAAAAAGTTGTTCTACGAAAAAGACCTGCCGAAGTCACGCGCTGCAGTCGGTGAAATGAAAGAACTCCGCAAGAAGTATCTTCAGACCGAGCGCGATCTCGACAACCGCGAATTGTTCGTCGAGCGTTTGAATGAAATGATCGGGCAAATCAAGCCCATCAAAACCGTTCCCTATAAGCCGAAAGATAGCTACAAGCCCGTAAAGCGTGTGGTCAATCTTCTCCTCTCTGATCTGCACTTCGGTTCAGACTTAGAAGCACGCGAGACCGGCCATGCGTGGGGTAAAGTTGAAGAAGCTCGCAGCTTTGCACGCATCGTGAAAAATATCTGCGACTATAAAACTCACTACCGCGCTGAAACCAAACTATGCGTGTCGATCATCGGAGACGTAATTGAAAACGTCTTGCACGGTCAATCGTCAGCTGCTCCATTGCACGAGCAAGTTTGTCGCGCAATACACTTGCTGATGCAAGGTGTGGCACGCTTCTCTGAAAGCTTTCCTGAAGTTGAAATTTATTTCGCAGTCGGCAATCACGGTCGTGACACCGCAGTTCACATGCACGGACGCGCTACGGCGCAGAAGTGGAACGCGATGGAAACCACGATCTATTACGCTGTGAAAAAAGCAAGCGCCCATTTGAAGAACGTGAAATTCGTTCAGCCCTTCACTCCTTGGGCAGTGTACGATGCGCTCGGACACAAGGTGTACGTCACTCACGGTGACACCAATATGAGCATCGGAAACCCTGGCAAAACTGTCAGCATCGGTCAGATCGAAACTCAGGTGAACCGCCTGAACTCTGCTTTGAAAGACGATGAAAAATACGCAGTCGTGGCAATGGGTCACGTTCACGTAGCGTTGGTCACTCAGTTGCCCAACGGCACCTTCTTGTTCTTGAACGGCCCGCTAGTGCCGCCCAACTCATTCGCTCAGACCTTTGGTCTAGGCAAATGTCCGCAGAACCAAGTCATGTGGGAGACCACTGAGAAGTTCGCCGTCGGCGATCAACGGTTCATCAATGCCCAAGGTGCAGAAAAAGATGCTTCGCTGGATAAAATCATCCAGCCTTTTGCAGGAATTGACGTATAATACACTTGTGAAGTGCAAATGTCTCGCAATCATGGTGACCGAAACGATAGTGACAACAAAATCCGCCTGTTAAAGAAACAGGTGGAGGTGTTGAAACGCGAAGTGACTCAGCTACGCAAGGAGAATCGAAAGCTCCGCGAGAATGCTGGTGACGATATCGACCTTGACGATGATGACGATAAAGACTTTGACGTTGATAAAAAGGCGCGAAAGCGAGGAGAAGGACTTCTCTGCGACGCATGCCAGAAAGGAATTTACACAGCGTTTACCATCAACATTCGTGGGGTAGACAAAACGTATCTGACTTGCAATGCATGCGGCGACAGGAAGACCAACAAGTGAAATGTTATGGTTTAGCAGTGAAACACCTCAGTATCTTGCAGCGACATACCGCATAGAGACTCTCAAAGTTGACATTCAAAGAGTGAAGGTTGACCTGGAGCGCACTCTTGAGCGCAAAGCCCGCGCCGAAAACAATCTCGAACTTTTAGATGAAACGCTGGCTTATTTACGACGCAGCGCACAAGTTGTTGTTATGAAGGAGTACGAGAAGATCGTGTTCCAACGTGCATCCGAGCTTGGCATAATCATCACTGACAAGAAAACTATTCCTCTCCTCGAATCGAATATCAAGATCATGGAGGCTGAACTCGCCCGCGTTCGCGGCGAACTTCCGTCATTGAAAGCCAAAATCTTGGAGTTCAAACGTGATTAAGAAAGAAGAAATGGTCAGAATAGCCAGAGATTTGGACTACATCCATTCCCCTAAGCACGGCAACTCGCTACAGCGATTTATGAACCATTACCCAGATGGTGCGCCGGATAGCGTCATTTGTAAAGCCCTCGGCATGTCTCAATCAGAGCTTGACGACGCTTACAAATCTGCTATAAGTAAGCTCAGAGAAGGAATGGGCGCTTGATGAACGAAAACAAATTTCGCCAGCTGATTAATCCGCATTCACACTCGGACAGCAGCTTAGATGGTGCCTCAACGGTCAAACAGATCGTTAAACGCAACGCCGAGCTTGGTGCCACGCACGTTTGCTTGACAGAGCACGGCAATATGAACTCTGCCATGGACCTTTACACTAAGGCCACTGGCGCGAGCTTGAAGCCCATCCTAGGTATCGAAGCTTACATGGTCAACCCTTTCCACGACGAGTACGTGGAACTCTATAGGGCGGCTTATAAGGCCGGTCTATGGAAACCTGGGCGCAAGATCAAAGAGACGAATCACGACGCCATAGAACGCGCTATACAGGCCAAGGCGATGAATCAGTACCTTCACGTGACCATTCACTTCAAATACCAGTGGGCCTACAAATATTTCTGCGGTCTCTCAAAGGCTATGTGGGGACGTGCGGTCAAGAAATACGACGAACTCAAGCCCATGATCACCCTAGATGAGTTACGCGGTGCGGCAGGACACATCACCATCGGTTCATCTTGCATGAAAGGTCCGGTCCAGAATTTCTTGATGTCATCCCGCGATGGCATGATCAAGCCTGACATGGGCAAAGCCAACTGGATGTACCAGCAACTCAAAGAGATAGCTGGCGATGGATTCTTCGTCGAAGTGTTCCCTCATACTGTGACTCACGATTGGCAACGACCAGAGACCGACGAGAAGGGCTCGATCATCAAGGAAGGCTACTTTAAGCCTCACGAGTGCAACTGCGAAGCACCGGAAGGTGACTTGCAGAAGCCTTTGAATCAATACGTCGTAGCGTTGGCCGAGAAATTCGGCGACAAAGTTCTAATTTCCCTCGACTCGCACTTTGCAACGGAAGATCAAAAGGTCATTCAAGATGCCCGTCTGGGCAATGGCGAAGAGAATTGGCGCTTCCACAACTCCTATCACATCATGCCGACTGAAGATGCCGCTCGCATCCTGCGCCACACGCTTGGCGTCAACGACAAGAAGATTGAAGAGTGGGTTGAGAATTCATATGAGTGGGCTTCCAAATTCAACGACTTCAAACTCGAAACCTCCAAGGACCGTTGGGTTCTCGCGGGCGATGGCGACCGCTTCCTAAGTACTCTCAAAAGTACGATTGACAAGTGGGGACGGATGAATTGGGATGACCAGTCCATGGTCGACCAACTCAAGAAAGAAATTCAGATTCTCGCATTCAACGGAACGCTGAACCTCCTGGCATACGTCGAAACAATCGAGGATATCGCCAACTTCTGTCGTGAAAACGACGTTCTAATGTCCGTTCGCGGTAGTGCGGCGGGCAGCTTGCTCCTCTATCTCATCGGGGTAAGCGGTATCAATCCGTTGAAGCACGGCTTGTCATTCGGTCGTTTCTTGACTGAGGGTCGTATCAAAGCCAATACGTTGCCAGATGTGGATATGGACGTGTCTGACCAAGAGAAGGTCATTCAGTATTTGCACGACAAGTACGGCGACCGCGTTTGCCGATTGTCCACCGACTTACTTTTGCGACTCAAATCCTCGATTAAAGACGCCGAGCGTTCGATTTACGGTCGAGTCAGGCCCGAGACTGAGCGCCTATGCACTAAACTACCGACTACGCCTCAAGGTGCAAACGATCACGAATTTGTGTTCGGTAGCGATAAAGATGGCGTTCACACAGACGGCTTGTACGATACGAACATGCAGCTCCGAGCTTACGCCGACGAGAATCCAAAAGTCTGGAACGTGGTCTCAGAGATGTTGGGCATTCAGCGCAATAAATCTACCCACGCCTGCGGATTCATCATTGCAGATAAGGCCATCACCGAATACATGCCTTTGATCAAGGTCAATGACGAATGGGCAAGCGCATTCTCGCCGAAGTCCGCAGAAGCTGCGGGTCTGGTGAAGTTCGACTTGCTTGGACTCAACACGCTGCGGGACATCCGCTTGGCAGTTGGCTCCGTAAGAGAGCGTCTGGGGATCAAACTAGATCCATTTCACTTGCCATTCGACATCAATTGCACTCGCGAGTTTATGCTCGGTCACACAGCTGGGGTCTTCCAGTTCGACACTCCGACGGTTCGTCCTTATCAGATGAAAACTGTCAAGATGGATATCCACAATGACATAATCAAGCTGATCGACATCAACACCGCGCTGACATCTCTATGTCGCCCAGGTACATTGGATGCGCCCAGTAAAGATGGTCGAACACTGGCCGAAGTATTCTTGGCTTGCGCCAATGGCGAGCCGGTGCAGTACCTGCATCCCGACTTAGAGCACATCTTAGACAAGACGTATGGAATTCAGCTCTATCAAGAGCAAACCATCCAGATTTTTAAAGACATCGGTGGAATGGACGACGCGGAAGCCGACGAAGTTCGCCGTGGTATCGGTAAAAAGATCAAAGCCGTACTCATGGCTGCAACCGAAAAGCTTAAGGTCGGATGTATGGCTCGCGGCTGGTCGGAAGAACAAGTCACTCTGCTCATGCAGCAAATTCAAGCATCGTCCAACTACTCGTTCAATAAATCACACGCTTGTGCATATTCATACGTCGCCTACGCCTGCATGTATCTCAAGACAGTTTATCCGCTCGACTGGTGGAGAGCGATCTTGTCGAACTCTTCAAAAGATGAGTTGGCGACCAAATTCTGGAAGCATGTGCAAGATTTCACCTCGATGCCGGACATTAACAAGTCAAAAGACTCTTATGAGATCGAAGGCGACCAGATCATCGCACCGTTCTCAATTCTGACCGGAATCGGCGAGAAGGGCTACGAAGACTTGATGCGCCATACTCCATACCAATCGCTTGAGCATTTCGTGCGCAGCCATTTCCCTACAAAGGAAGAAGAGCTTGCGAAGAAACTCGCCAAGAAACAGGGTAAGGTCGAGTCGGAGTCATTGGTCAAAAAGGTTCTTGGCAAAGACAAGTCTCGCAAATCGGCGGTCAACGCTGGTATATCGCGCAAGCTGATTGCAGCTGGAGTTCTTGACTCACTGTTCCCAAAAGACATGCTCATTGAAGATAAGCTCATGCTGTTTGAGAAAGTTCGCGGCGAAGTCAAAGGCAAGCGGCCCGACAAGGTTCCCGAAGAGTATGCAGAAATATCGCGCCTGGGCACATACCTTCTACGCAAGGATATCGTTCAAATTCACTCGGAAGATTTACGTCCTGTGATGTTGGCCAATCGTGGCGGGAAACATTTGCCGATGCGCTGCGGCTATGAAGGATGGTTCACTCAGGACGGATTCCCTGTCCTGGACGGTAACCAGCTGGATTACTTCAAGGCCAAGTTCGAGGAAGGCGCTTCTGCATACGCATTGTGTCAAGCTTTTGATAACATGCTTCCAGCCGGAACTGAAGGGACTTTCCAGCCAAGCCACACGGCCAACGACGAGCGCCGGTTCTGCACGATTGCCTACGTGATTAGTGAAAAATCTTTCCCGTATAAAAATAAAACCAAGTACGCCAATAAAATGGTGCTTGATGTCAACGGCTTCTTCACTGACGAAATGCTTTGGCCTCCAAAAGATAAAGATTCCGCTGAAGTAGGCTACAAGAAGCTTCCGGTCCTGGCGTCGTTTTACATCAGCTCACGCGGCGTCCAGCTCGGAAATGTGCATCCACTCCTAACAAAAGCGGACTTAGAAAAATATAATATGGCGTAGTTGTTGTATTATGATGCAACGGAGGTATTTTAATGAATCAGCTTAAAGAAGTTTTGGCCAAGATCGAAGAGAAGGAAGCGGAAGCCGCAATTCATCCAGAAGAGGTGAATCCCAATGTACGCGCAGGCGTCGAAGCCTTAGTGCGCAACGCCAAAGCCGAATTAGACAAGATTTATACGTCATACCGCGACCTTGTGATGAATCACGTCGTCGTGATCGGCGTTACCGGCAAAACCGCTCAAGAGTTCGCTGAAAAAGCTGAAACGCTTGGCGCAGTTGCAATCGACTTCAACCTGATCAAAGGACGCTTCATCAAGGCGCTTCTCGGAGCAGGTCAAGGCGAATTCTACACGAGCAACGTCCACATGCGACTCATCTCCGAATTGTCGCAGATCCGCCTGGACTACAACATGGTCCAACTTCCTGTACCCCAAATCAACGGCTACAATGACGGCATCTATGACGCACCGATTCCTGAAGCGGTCGACAAGTTGCTGGACAAGTGCTACGGCTCTAGCTTGCAAAGCGCAGTGACTCGCCGCGAGATCGGCAAGAAAGCTCTTGCGCTACGTTTCGTCGGCCAGAAATTGCCGGTCGTGGTTTACAACTTAGACCGCGACATCGACACCCGCTTCCTTTCAGCGGCTGTCAGCCAGATAGTATCGAACAAAGAAGTAACTGACGAACTCGTTAAAAAGCAATTGACGAACGTCAAAAAACTACTTAACCAAAAAAGTAACACAGACGGTCAAGAGACCGCAACACAAGGAGAATAACACATGAACACAACAGAACTGCAAATTGGCAAAGCCAGTTACGGTCGCACAGGTGGAGGACACGGCTGGTTCTACATCGAAGATAATAAGGACAACGTATTCCGCGTTCTCCCGCCGATGAAAAGCCTGGCGCAAGTAGGCAAATATGCCCAGTATTACCGGACCCATCGTGGTTTCCGAGGATCTGATGGAAAACAAAGACCCTTCCTATGCGTCGAAGAATTCAACTTCAAACAAAAGCTCATCACCAAGCATTGCCCGATCTGCGATATCGTCGCAAACCTTGAAGCAGAAGTTGCGACGTTCAAAGGAAAAGGAGCCACGGACGAACAAATCCGTGAGTATCGCAACAAAAACATCTTCCCGTTCCAAGCGGAAGGCAAATATTATTTGAATGTGATCAATCCCGAAGGCAAAGTTGGAATCCTGGCCGTCGGCTCCAAAATGTTCAAGTCCCTCGAAATGCTCGCTATGGAGCAAGAGAAAAAGGGCCGCGACATCACGGGCATGGAAGGCGTGTTCTTGAATTTCAAGAAACAAACGACCTTCAAGGGCGACAAGAACGCCGTACATAAAGTTGATTTGTATCTCTATGAAGATGCAGCAGGTCCTCGTTATGTTCCGCACGTAATCAATAATGACAACGCTGCAAAGATCGTTCAAGATGCAGCTGATCTCAGTAAATTGTTCAAAGAATTGAACGTCGATCAAATTTCCCAGCTTTGCGCGTTGCAAGGCGACGACCGCGCTAAGTACATCGACGGATTGTTCGCAGCTCCCGCACCTGCAGCTCCCGCACAGGTTACCACTTTGGTCGGCGACGCAAACTCCGGCAATTTTTCTTCAAGTCAAGTGACTCAGCCCGCACAAGGTGGATTCACTCCTCCTGCAGGTTTCGGTGGAACTCAATCAACTCCGGCAATGGCACCGTCGCAACCCGCGACTCCGCCTGCAGGATTTGGTGGAACCTCGGCACCGGCTGGATTTACGCCGCCTGCTGGATTCGGTGGAGCGCCTGTTCAATCGGCTCCCGCCACAGCACCGGCAGCGCCTGCCGCAGCTCCCGCTGGCTTTACACCGCCCGCAGGTTTTGCAGCTCCGAGTCAACCCGCTGCGCCCGCAGCTGCACCGACAGGTTTCACGCCGCCCGCTGGGTTTGGTGGATCTCCTGCACCGGCAGCTGGTGGAACACCGCTTGCACTCGCAAATGACAAAGACTTCTTGAATATGGTTCGCCCGAAGAAAGGGTAAGATGAACGACATCGCCAATAATGGCAACGTGCTGAGCGTACCGAAAGGTACGCCTGGCATTGAGCCTTTGCATTTAGATATGACAGTCCTTTATGAGGCTGACCGGCGAATGCACGAAATTCGTCTAGTCTCTAAGGCTACTTGCCAAGAGTTGGGCGGCTTGTTCAATCAAGCGTGCAATCTGGCCGGTAAGTACCTGGCATACGTCAAGTACGAGCTTCTCAAAGCTGAAAAGAATCACAACCTGAACCGCGCAACTGTTATCCTGGAAAAAGCACCGCTGGAAGCTATGAAGCTGAAAGCTGTTGGCATCAAACTGAACGAAGACATTCGCGAAGCGTTGATTGCCAAAGATGCAGAGTGCGATCAGTCACTTGAGATTCTTAACGCATTGAAAGCTGTAGAGGCATTGCTCACATCATCGTACTGGTCCTACAAAGCCGCATACGAAAGTGCTGATGAGAATGCAAGTAACCGCACAAACGCACCGACGCCGCAAGTGAATGGCCACGTCGGACAGACATTCGATGTTCCGCAATCAAATTTCATGGGCAAAAAACAAGGGGGATTCAATGGGTAAAGCAACATTCGAGACTCGCGGTCTCAACGGTAAAGAAAAAGTGGTCGACAAAATCAAAGAACTCGCAGGTTTGCTTGATGACGTTCTGCTTGAACTAGGCGCACCAGAAATCATTCCGTTTTCACAAGCACTTCTCATCGAAGGTGAGGTGACTGTGCCTGACGGTAACGGCGGCACGATCCGCCAAGTTCCGGCCACACGCGACGCTCAACGGCTTGCGGCGATGGCTCGGACTCAATTAGAACTTTCAGTCATGTGTGCGGTGAAAGCCGTATCAAGGAGATAGTATGAGCAAGCACTTAAGTCGTCTACGGAATTTAGAAGGCGCAGTTTCTGCTTCGGATGGTGAAGAGGCACTTAAGAACTGCCTGCGCACGCCGAGCCCTTCGGTTAACTGGTCATTGGCCCAACCTGGCGGCGGAATGCCCTACGGAACTGGAATGGTCTTGTACGGCCCACCTAAAGGCGGCAAATCGGTATTCTTGAACGGCGTTATCGGTCAGATTCACAAGGATCGTCCGAAAGAAGTGGTCGTCAAGTTCGACACTGAATTGCGCGGCAAGTTCCAGAACAATACGAACAACTTGCGCAAATTCGGAATCGACGAAGATCGCTACATCGTTTATGATGCCAATTCACCGGAAATGATTTTTGACCGCATCGAGAAAGACATCGGCGCAGCTTGTCAAGAAGGTGAGCAGATCAGCACTGTGATCATCGACTCCCTCTCGGGAATCCAAGGCCGTAGGTTCATCAACGCAGACACCATCAACACTCAACAGATTGGTGACCAAGCGGCTACAATCAAAGACGGTCTGATGCGCATCCTTCCGACCATTCGCAAGTACAATATCGCTTTGATTTGTACTGCGCACGTTCGCGCTGAGATGGATATGAAAGAGCAGATGCGCGGTAAGACTATCAAGATGCAGGCTGCCTGGGCAACCAAGCACGTGTTCGAGTACTTCTGTTACATTGAGCCAAACAAATCGAAGACGGGCAAAGTTACGCTCGGCGGCGAAGAGTTCACCGATGCATCAGTGCTTGATTTCATGGAAAAAGAGCAGAAGACTGGCCACAAGATTCGGTTCCGCGTGGAAGAAAGCTCATTCCCGTATGCTGGTCGCACAGCTGAGTTCACGCTCGACTTTGAAAAAGGCATCATCAATCAATACGAAGAAATCTTTACCTTGGCTCTCAACTACGGCTTAATCGAGAAACCCAACAACGTGACCTACAAAGTCGGCGATCAGAACTTTCGCGGCATTTTAGCTTGCTTGATGGGCATCCGCGATAATCCTGAGTTGGCAGAAAAACTCCTCAAAGAAGTGCAGCGCCGCGACGTTGCCATGTTGAAAGGACAGCCAATCTAGTAATGGATTTGCGAAACAGAATAGTAGACCTTATCTCTGAGTCTGGGCACGGTCTTAAGGAAAAGACCAAGACCATCTACACGATGTGTCCGGTCTGCCAGAAGGACGATAAGTTCTCAATTTTAAAGACAAGCGGGTCCTGCATTTGCTATCGCGGGACTTGCACGTTCGGCAAACGAGGGTTTGTCGATTGGGTCGAGCTTACTTTCGGAATCTCATCGAAGGAAGCTTATGCCAAAGTCTTTGGCCGCGAGTACGCTCCCAAGGAAGAGTTTCGTACTAGATGGTCACTCAAAATTCCGAAGCCAGTCGATGAGGATCTTTCACCGACCGAGAAGCTACTCACCGGCCTAAAAGATATGAAATGGCCCGAATTCCATATGGTTCCCATTGAATCCGCAGAAGGCGCACCGGCAGCAGAATATTTGGCAGGTCGCGGTATTCCACTAGATGTTGCAACGCGCTATGACATCACCTTCTCAAAAACTTATCGTCGCGTTTATTTTCCCGTCAAAATGTCCGGTAAGTACTACGGCTATCAAGGCCGACACATCGACAAGGTAGAAGATAAACTCAAGGTGCGCAACAATGAAGGTTTCGCTCGTGAAACGCTGATCATGTTCGCAGATCAGCTCGATGGTTCGGACTTCGCGATAGTATCTGAAGGGCCAGTCGACGCAATCAAATTTGATCTCATAGGCGGTAATGTTTGCACAATGGGAAAAGTTGTCACGCAGAAACAGCTCGACATCATCCTAAGCTATGGTATAACGAAGCTCTACTTAGCACTCGACGACGACGCGCTCTATGAAACTAACATGCTCGCCGAAGGTTCTAAACTGGAAACGTATCAAGTAAAAGTCCCGCAGTCATGCAAGGAAAGGTGCGCATTAATAGGTAAGAAAGCAGATTTTGGTGAGTGTACTTTTGAAGAAGCAAAACAGGCGTTTGAAAACGCTGCGCCACTACAGGCTAAGAATGAGCGAGCCTGGGTGCCATACGAGGATTAATGAGCAGAAATAATGTGTCAGACAACTTTGAAGCATGTTACTTGAGTGAGAACGGAGCGCGTAAGGCGTTCAGGAACCCGCAACTGAAAGCGATCATGGCTCGACCAGATTTCGACAAGTGCATCAAGTACATGTCGCATCTGATCTTCAGCCGGAATGAAGTTGTCCTGCTTGCGCACGGATTTCAATACGAAGACGTGTACAGCGTGGTTCGCACGTGGGCCTTGCAGTTTTTCAATTACGAGACCGAGGCAAAGACCGAGCGCGATATCTATTACCTGATGATGCGCTTTATCAGCCAGAAGACCGACACCTTCTTCCTGTTTATGAACCGCAAGTTCCGAATCAACGAAAGCTATATCGAGCTGCACTTGTCAGATTTATTCGGCATGTCCGGCATGAAAACTCCGAACCAGTTCCCTGGCGAAGTCGATGTACCGGCCACGCAAATGACCGAGGAAGAGGAGCAGGTTACGATTCAAGAAACTGCGAAAGAGCGCAAGGTCAAAATAGATGCGATGCGCAAAAGCCTGAACTCGGACATTGGCAAACACTCTGCTCGACTCGCTGAGTTATCGACGTCCAAAGTTGTGGACTTCCAAGTGCGCAAAAAGGCGCGACAGATGTGCAAGAAACACAATATCGACTACATTGCCTGGGCAAAAGCGCAAATTAAATCGAGAAATTTGAACGAAGCAGACTTTATTCTTGTATAATGTACTGTAGGTGTTATATTGCACCAAGGAGCATGTATGGAAATCAGTCTGAAAAATTTGGCGATCACGGTGCCGGTCATCATTTTGGCCAGCTTCATGGTTGGTCGTTACACAGTGCCCACCAAGACAATCACCAAAACAGAAATTCAAGTCGTCACCAAAACCGTTGAAGTTGACAAAACTGCAACGCAGGTTGACAAAGACGTGATCGTGACCGAGACCGACAAGCCGGATGGCACCAAAGTCAAGGAAACTCAGTATGTCGACCGCGTGAATACGGAAACCACCGACATCAAAAACTCGCAGACCAAGAGCGATTCTAAGTCTGAAACCATCACCACCAATGAAAAGTACAACTGGAACGTCGCAGCTCTCGCGGGCGTAAATTCAGAGCAATCTCTCTTCGATAAGCAGATCGGTTACGGAGCCATTGTGCAAAGGCGAATCATAGGGCCATTCTACCTCGGAGTTTGGGGAGAAGGGTTTGGCACGCCCGTCAAATCAGGCGGTATCTCCATCGGGGGTAGTTTCTGATTAAACTCAGATTCTCACTTGCCGTTATATTCGAGACGGTACTGTTGACATCATTCATTTGGTGCGGAGCATTGTTCGCTCCGCTTGCGTATAAGGTTTACCTGCGAGACGGCCTCAAGGCCAAAGTAGTTTACCTTACACCAGAGAATCACAGTCAAAAGACAGATCAGGGCGGCGGTACAGGATTTCACATCATTGCACCGTCCGGCAAGGTCTACATTATGACTAACCGCCACGTGTGTAACGACGCCGTAGACGGAAAAC
>Ga0265336_10000319_pt1 | contig 32794 bp, 25 predicted proteins | sample 42119metaG_FD_193583 | JGI IMG/M metagenome (GOLD analysis project Ga0265336, IMG submission 193583) | Rhizosphere microbial communities from Carex aquatilis grown in University of Washington, Seatle, WA, United States - 4-21-19 metaG | ecosystem: Host-associated > Plants > Roots > Rhizosphere...
GCGGAATTCCCCCCTTATACCCCCCTTCCGCCCCGCCCGCTCTGTTGTTGGCTTTTTGGGAAATTTCCGGCACCAAGGCAAAGGGCATGCGCGGAGAAAAAACGATGGCGCGGTTGTGAACGAGTGGGTTCGAACCGACTTTTTGGAAAAACGCGCGGATTTTCGTGGCATCGGTGCTCTTTGCCAAAATAGCGGCTTGTTTACAGTCGTTTAGGAAATTAATGACCGGTTCGAACCGACTCGTGGAAACGCGCCCGAAAGCCGCTAGTTTGTCTTTTAAAACCTGTTTTTCAGTGATGAGTTTGTTTTTGGTGGCCTGATATTCTTCCAATGTTAGGGCGTTTTCCAGATAGGCCGTCATGAGTTTTTCAAGCTTGGCGTCGACGACGGTGGCCTCATTTTTTACCGCGTCAATCAGGTGCTGGGAGGATTTACCGTCCTCAACTCGTTCATTCTCAACTTCGGCGATCAGCCAGTCAGCCATAGCGGGGGACAATGACACTTTTTTAATTTCTTGCTGGATTAATGAGGTGATATTTTCCTCGCGGACATACGGTTGCGAGCACAAGCCCGTGCGCTTGGTGCATCGCAGATAATTGTGGCCTTTTTGTGTTTCAATGGTGATACAACAACCACACTCGGCGCACTTAAAAAGTCCGCGATACACATAGGGCTTGAGGCCGCTGGTCAGTAACGGTTTGCTTTTGTGCTCCATAACTTCTTGCACTTGGTCGTAAAGTTTTTTAGTGACAATTGGCTCGTGCTTGCCTTCATAAAATTCGCCATGAAAAGAGATGATGCCGTAGTACAGATGGTTTTTCAGAAGGTACTGATAGTTAGAAATAGAAAGGGCGTTACCTTTGTGACCGGTAAGACCAAGCTCGCCCATAACTTTGCGTAAACTGGGGAGGGTATAGGTGCCAGTGGCATACACCTCAAACGTTTTTCTGATCAACGGAGCTTTTTCGGGGTCAGTGGCGATGAGTTTAGTCTTTTTGTCATTGAGATAGCCGATTGGTGCTTTTTGCGGCCAGATGCCATTTTTCAGTTTTTGTCTATAACTGCGTTTGACGTTCTCCGAGAGATTGTCCACGTAGTATTTAGATTGAGAAAAAGCGATGGACAGCATAAATTTTCCTTGCGGAGTGGAGTCAAACCAAAATGTCGGGAATTTCAAGTCGGTAATGGTGCCCGTATCAGCCAGATAGATAATTTTACCGCCGTCAACCGAGTTGCGAGCGAGCCTATCCGGATGCCAGGCCAAGATACCGGAAGCTTCGCCTTTTTCAATGCGACCAAGCATCTCGGCAAACACTGGGCGGCCCGGCACTTTGGCGGTTTGTTTCTCAATAAATATATCTATCACGTCCAAATTTTCTCTCTTGGCGAGCTCGCGCAGCTCGGAGAGCTGGTCGGCAAGACTTCTGACTTGCCGATCCTCGGTGTCGGTGCTCTTGCGGGTATACATAAAATATTTTGTCTCACTCATGCCGTAATTTTACCAAAAATTTCAACAGTCAAGCATATACAAACCATTTCTTTTGTATCGTGTTGCACTTTTTCAAGAAGCGGTCACTTCGGCTTTGTCACCACTGACGTTTTTCGCGACAAGCATATCGGTATGGCAGAGCCAGTCGCACTTTTCCCAAAAAGAAAAGTGCGACTGCAACGACAGGCCATACGGATATGCGCTGGAGTGCCACTGAGCTTGTAGAAGCGGAAGTGACCGCTTCGGACACAACGACCAACTTACCCGAACTATTACTGAAGAAAATTGAGAATCCATCTGGTTCACAACCGCGCCATTGTTTTTTCTCCGCGTATGCCCTTTGCCTTGGTGCCGGAAATTTCCCAAAAAGCCAACAACAGAGCGGGCGGGGCGGAAGGGGGGTATAAGGGGGGAATTCCGCCCTGCCCACCACCGCGTCGGTGCTCCTCGCTTTTTTCAGGTGATTTTGCCCTTACTGCGAAATTGCTGAATTTTTTGGTCAATGCTCGAACTTTTTTCGCCGAAAATCCGGAAGCGTGACCCATTGCGCCGTCGCTCCGCTCGTCGCTCGGCAAGGGCGGTCGGAGGCCTTGGGGGTGTGGGGGAAAGGACTCCGCCCGCCCTTCCTCTTTGTGCGCTTCGCGCACTGCTTGTCGCTTTTTTCGGGGGTAGGAAAAGTATGGATACTAATTCCTCCCAAAATTATGACTCAGCCCAGAACCTGATTTGATTTCCAAACGATCTCAAAGATCATTTTGAACATGTCGTGAATGAGTTTGTCTTCAATGACTAAACCGATCAGTTTTTCACCGCCCAGTTTCGTGATGGCGAGTTTGTCCTCATCGTAGAGCATCATTCGGCTTCAAAAGGGAATATTTCTTTTGGTACATAGCGAATATCCGGCCAAACGTTCTTTTTCAAGCCAGCGAACACCTCGGCATTATATCGGCGATTTTCTTCGGTATCGGGTACGATAGCTCGTGTGGTTATGCCTATGCGTTCCTTGGCCTTGACGAAGGTGTGTAAAACTTTTGTTGGCAAATAGTTTTTAAACGCTTGGCCGTGGGAAAAAGAGAGCATCTCGTATTTTTTCTTTTTGGAAACCATCTCTTCGTAGATGGAGGCGATACCATCGGCATCGTTGAAGTAGCGAATAATTGGCTTATTAGGATTCGTGGCGAAGATGCCGTCAATCTCGGGAATAAGCTCTCGGGTTTTTTCATAGGCTTCGTGGGCGATGTCGGATTGCATTCGGGCAGCCCGAACCAACTTCTCCGGCTTTTCAATTTGGTAGAAAAGTTTTTTGCCGCGTTTGATTTCTGCCACTAATCCTTTTACCGACAATTCTAATAATATTTTGTAGACGGTGCTACGATTCAACTTGGTCGCCCCTGCTATTCGGGAGGGGTAGGCATGGAGAGTGTGCAACTCGATATTTTGCTGGTCCAAAAGGTATCCCATTTCAATTCACAATAGCAATTCCTCCTCCATATAAATTGTTTGGGAACCGATGAGTTATAGTGTTATAATATTTGCATGGAAACGGAGCCTAATGTGGTAACGCCAGCTAAAGCGCTTGAACAAATTGCGAGTGTAGAAGTTGTTGATGACTTAGACCGCAAAAAGGACGGTCAACTTTTACTATCTCCTGAAGACGAAAAAAAGCTCTCGGACATTCGGGTGGAGTTACCTGAACTGCAAAATATTGTGAGTGAATATTTGCGTTTACGGGCGTCTAAGACATCGCCTTTCAATTTTTTTGAAGAAAATAGTGTTGAAAACACGGAGGATAAAAAAGCGTTCTTAAAATTGTCAAAAGAAGAGCTAAGAGCCTTATTCGACGAGACTGGACGGAAAATGGCGGATAAGTCCGCGATCAAAGAAACAATACGTGAACGATTTCTCAAAGAAGACGTTCCTCTGAAAGAAATATTGGAGCATGTCCGAATCATCAAAAGTCTGTCAGATGAAATAGAAAAATACGAAAAAGACCATACTGTTGCGCATGAAGTTCATACTGATAAGGTTTTGGAAGGGACTGACTGCTTGTCACGGAGTGAGATTAATTCACATGTAAAAAGCCTGCGGGAAGATATAGAGATGTATAGTGGCAATTGGCTGAAACGGAAAATTAATAAATCGAAGATTGCGGCATGTCGCTCTTCGATTGAACATTTATCAGATGCTTCCAAAGAACTTATTATCGAGGCTACTAAGAAGCCTGATCGCTACAAAATCGAAAGAGAAGAAAGTGACGAGCGGGAGCTGATTGCTTCAAAATTAAAAAGTCTGGTGGTTAAGCGCATGTCTGCCGGCATTGATGCGATGAAAAGGGCTGATATGCCGATGGATGGCAAGGATACGGAGTATTTTCACGGGGAAATTCTGGCAAATCTAAAGAAAAAAATTGAGGCGACAATAGCGTCCGATCGGAGAGCTATGGATATCCCGCCCGAAACTGTAGCTGAATGTTTGGAAATCGCCAAGCAGGCCCTTCAACTTGAGAACGGCGGAAGCCATTGGAACGACTCGTATCAGCTTAGGGTTCAGATTGACAATAAAATACCCGGTAACTACAGTGTTCAAAATGAGTTCGAGCATGTCATGCGACGGGAGTATTATTTTACCGAGATTATAAATTTTATAAATAATGCGCCGTTTACTGAAGAGACCAAACCAATTATTGATGCGTATAAGAAGTGCCTCGATGATTTAAAAGGTAAAAGAGATTACTTGTATGATGTGCCGGCAGACATTAGGAAATTAGGATCGAAGATCACTGATGCGGAGCCGAGTGAAATAGTCAAGAATGCACTTGATCACATCGTGAATGATGGTCGGGATGATTTGCATTTTGAAGATTGGGATCGGCTGACCGGAGATCCACTTTGGATCGAGAGGTTAGGTAAAGAAAAAATCAAATATGCCGATAACTTACTGAAGCGAGAAGCCGGACAGTATTTACGCGACCTTCAAAAGGAAGAAGAGGAACATCAGGAAAGAGACAGTGTCAATAAACGAGAGCGTATTGGAGCAAAGTTCATTCGTTTTCATACCGAAGAAGACACTCCTTTAGTTGTAATGAACATGTACAGGGATTACGGCTACAACAGTCCAGTGCGTACCATGAAAGTCGGTACGGTAAAGTTACTCCAAAGTCTGTCGGCGGAAACTTTGGAACGAATTTCCGCTTCTGCTCCAGCAGGTTTTATGGAAGCTGTAAATTTAATAAGAGCTAATCCGGAAGATTTTGATCATGTTGTTCGTGATAAAGACTTTAAGGAGGTGGTCGGAGTAAGTCAAGAGGTTGATAAATTTGTTGGGCAAATGGCCCTTCATTATCTTGGGTCTGCAGATGTGCGCGAACAGATCTTTGCGGCGTGTACTCTCCAAGGTTTATCTACATGGCCACCTGAGGCTTATGAAGTGATTAAGCAAACCCTTCTCAAAACTCAGGATCAGAAACTCACGGCAGTTCTAGTTAAAACATGTGAAGCTCGATACGACGATCCGGATTCATACGGCATTCTTCTTGAAAATTTTGATGTTTTGTCGCCAACCGCCAAAGAAAAAATACGCGATAAAATACCCAGCATTCTTTCTCATTTGGTTGTTACTGACCACGAGAGCGTTAAGGATGGATTTTATTCCAGCTTATCGGCCATACTAGGGCTTCCCTCTGGCGATATAAAAAGGACTCTTGCAGTTTTGTATAAAATGCGACAAGTAAACTATTCTCACAGGATTGATGATGAAACGATTGTAGACGCGATAAAAATGTCTGCTGTCCCTGGCGCGCTGGAATTTCTCATTAGTTTCATTGAAATGGGCTATTCATTTAAGAGTGTTGATAAAGACGCCCTGTTGGAAGCTTTACCTCGCGCGTCTCAAGTTTTATCTGATTACACTTTTGTTAATAAATTATATCCAAGTTCTTATCTGAACAATGTTATCAAGGAAGGCAAATTGAGGGATGCCTTTGAATATTTTTCTGATCAGATCCGTTACAGTAATTCGTATTACGATATTTATGTAAAAATGGAAGAACTGGTCAAAAGCGACACGATCGATCCGGTTATGATGAGAAAAGCCACGGACGTTATCTACGTGTTACGCAAAGACTCTTTTGGCGCGGATGTATCCAGTGAACAATTTTATGCCGCAATTTTGGACACGATCGACCGGCCGGAAAAAATAAAAGAGCTTCGTGCTATTTTGGTTGATGAATCGATACCCGAGTCAATACGCGGCATAATCAAATCGGAATTTTTTAAGCTAATCACTATGCCAGACGCTTTGGTAAAGATAAAAATTTACACTAAGATAGCCTCGGATATCACCAGATCTCCTTCTCAGGAAATTCAGAGACTGAGAGAACCACTACTTCGAGAACTTATTTCGGCCGATGACCCAGTGGCCAGATATGCCGAGATAGAAAATGTGTTTATTAAAAATAATTTACCGATAGCCGGCAGGGTCTACGCTATTTTCGAAATCCTCTATCCGACAAAAAAAATTGAAGCAATGCTGAGTACCAGTTCCAGCCCAGTGCTTAAAGGTGTGGGTCCGCGGCGTCGCTCTGACATCTTTTATAAGGATCTTCTTAATGTTCATATCAAATCGGCAAATAGATCGCTTTTGCAATATATACAATTTCTAACGGAAAACGAGGGGTTGCTGTCCAAGGTGGAATCAATTGGTCCAGAGACCCTTAATAGTTCAGAAAAGAAAAAGTTGAAAATTCTATTGGACAAATTCGACACACTTTTTGAGAATTCATCATTGATCCAAAACGATGGCACTGCCAAGGAGGTAGACCTTAAAGAGCGTTACGAGGAAATAAAAAAACAACTTTCTGTGAAAGAAGGTCAAACCTTACATGAACGTATCGCGGAAATGTTTCTCAAGCCTCTGAATATCGATAGTCTTGAGGAAGTCAAAAATATTTCTATGGAAGCAATAGCGTCTGCAGACAAGCGCAATAGGGCACAGGTGGAAGATACTGGTGGGCATTTTGACCTGTCGGCCGGAGACCTGTTAAAAGGTATTAATGATTTATATATTGAAAACATTCTTCAAAATGGTTCAGTGGCCAGAGAGTTTTTAGGTGCAGACTCTGCTTCAGATGCCACACCTTTTGATACGGATGTAAGTATGATTTCGGAACAAGATGGCAAGTTGGGTTTTGCAGAGAAAGTAGACTCCTCAATTGCCCGCAGTTATGGAAAAATCCTTTTTGCCATACGAGACAGGGGGCAGTTTCAACATACCAAAAGCGGCGAAAAATCATCTTATGAACCCGGTAAGTTTGAGCTATTCAAGACTTCGGTAGCAGGTGAAAGGCATTACGGCATAAGGACTGGTTTTCCCGCCACGGAGATAGATTTCATAATTGAAAAAGGGCGAGTTGACGATAATGTGTCAGATCGAGTGTGCCATGCGATTGCGGAAAATGGCTATTACGTACCAATCGTGAATGATGGAGGAGAAGTTATATTTACACCTCAGCAATTTGATGAATACCGAAAAATATTCAGTGGTCTGGAAAGATTCGGGGGCGGAGCTTTCGTGTTTGAAGCTCATGATGATGAGTCTATTAAGAACCTCAAAAAAGAGGTTAGAAGTAACTCTGTTGAAGTCGAAAAACTTAACGGCAACATTAGATCGGAGATTGAGTCTGCCCTCAAAGGTTCGGGTATAACTTTAAAAGAAGAATATTCCGCCAGTATTATTGGCGCTGAATTGGTAGATACTGGTTCGACGGGGAGGAAAACAAATCTAGCCGGAAGTTTTGATTTTGATTTTTCGCTCAAATTGGACGAAGCGGATTTCTTGAATGCTGCGGGGCTTTCAGGAAAGATTGGAAAGTTGCTCGTGGCGGAAGAGGTTGACGTAAAGGCGCATCAGAATGGTTATTATCAGTTACGGGCAAAAAATGTGACGGGAATAGGGGAGGCAAAATTCAAAAAACCGATTGATATTGATATTGGTTTTACTCGCAAGTCGGATCTGGCTGTGTTTGGGTCTCATGATGCCGTCAGGGAAAAATTGACATGGATTGAAAGCCACATTGGTAAAGATGCCTATGAGACGACCATTGCCAATATTTTGTTGGCTAAAGAAAAACTCAAGGAAGACCATGCCTATAAAAAGCTGGAAGACGGTGGATTAGGAGGCATTGGTGTGGAAAACTGGATACTCGCTCATCACGGAAATATTGAGCAAGCCTTCCGCTCGTTCCGAGATGCAGCGTATGTTGGGGAAAAACAGTTACCTCTGGATGAATTTGCCAAGAAATACAAGATCATTGATCCGGGTGTGAATGTTAAATTCCTTCGACACGACAATTTTATTCAAAATCTAAAACCGGAAGGGTATAAAGCTATGCTTGAAGTCATTGATAAATTCCTGACTTCTAATAAAGCTTGAAATTTAGGTGGAAATAAGAGATTGGTGTCTTTTTTCATACCAAAAACCGTGAAGTTTGTATTGGCACTTCAAAGTCGTTTTAATCCTGTTTGTGGCCGAAGCCGATACCTACCCGACAGTCTTGGCAAAAATGCGTTCACTATTTTGATCAATAAAATGCAAGAAACTGGTATAAACATACCGCTACTCGCGGCGAGCGCTATCCCTGAGAAACCGCCAAATGTGTGTGCACATTACCCGCCCTTATTGACACTCGCTTAATTTTGTGATATTTTACAAGAAGCGGGATAATTCCCAGTAAGAAACAAGTTCCTCAAACACAAGGAGAAAACATGAGTTCTGCTATAATGGATGGTATGGACGTAACAAAAAAGTGGTGGGAAGATCATTCTGCTTTCTACCAGGACGAAACGAAAATCCCCATCGATATCCACTACGGCCCCGGTAGCCCCAACGAAGACGAGCTTCATCTCATCGGCCCTGTGGCCGGAAAGCATGTGCTTGAAATTGGTTGCGGCGGCGCCCAATGCTCTATCGCTTTCGCAAGGCAGGGCGCGGTTGTCACCGGCATAGATTTTTCTGAAAAACAAATCCAGTTTGCCCGAAAGTTGGTAGCGGAAAATGGCGTTGCCGTCCAGCTTTATCAGCAGGACATCACCAACCTCTCTCCCGTTGCGGACCAAAGCCAAGACATTGTGTTCTCTGCCTGCGCCCTCGGCTATGTCCCTGACCTCCTCGCGTGCTTCAAAGAAGTGCACCGTGTGCTCAAAGACGGCGGTGTGTTTGTCTGGAGCGTCGGACACCCTCTGTATGAGCTTGTGGACTCAAAGACGCTCACCGTGCGCGATTCGTATCTTGATACGGGCGTGAAAGTGGCGGGCGAAGAAACCGGCTCTGCGTTTGCAAATGTTCGGCGGACCATCAGCGATTACTTCACAACGATGACCGATGCTGGCTTCGTTGTCGAAAAACTATTGGAGCCAGATTCCCGCAAGCACTACAAGTATGATCCGTGGTATGGGCTCTGGGACTACACGCCCGAGCTTCTGGCCAAGTTGCCAGCTACGATTATCTTCAAGTGTCGGAAGAAATAAAGTTCCCAAAAACACAGACAGCCACCCACAAAGGTGGCTGTTCTTTTTTATACCAGCATAGTTCGAAATCCCCCCGCCAGCGCGAGCTCGCTGTGCTTTTAAAATAGTAAAAGATGTGGTATATTTTGCCAATTATGAACACATCTATCGCCGAGAAAATTTCTATTCAAGCCGAGGAGAAAGAAGACACGACAGCTCAAGCGGATCGCTTGGCTATTTTTGAAGAAGTCCACGGCCTAAAGAAAGGTGATTTCGAAGCATTTCTTAAAAATATCGGCCCATTTGCAGCCTCTAATGGAAAGCCCCTAACGATGCTTGACGGTATGGGTGGGTATGGCGATGTAACCGCTCATATTCTCGCTGAAGCAAAAAAGCAGGGAATCGCGCCAGACATTTATATTGTTGATGAAAGTATTAACCAGCTCAAAAGAGGCATGTCTAGCAAAACACTGCCCGAAGACTTTCCTCAAGACCATCTCGTTGTTGGCGATATACGAGAGACGCCATTTCCCGACAGCACTTTTGATACTGTAGTCATCAAGATGTGTATTCACGAGGTACCCCTAGCCGAGCAAACAAAAATGCTTAAAGAAGTCTATCGGGTTTTAAAGCCTGGCGGAAAATTCGTAACCTGGGAATTAGCGTTTAGCAACAAGGAAGCACAAAAAACTTTTCAAGACGTTATTCGTAAAAAAGATGAGATTGCTGGCTTTACTCAAATGGTGGCCAAAAGATGGTTTCCTATGGAAGCTGAAATCTTACAAGCTTTTGACAATGCTGGTTTTGTAAATGTCTCTTCGCCACACACACTTGAGCCAACTGTTAATTTAAGAAAAAGAGAAACAGAGCTTGCTTCAATTGAGCGCTCAAAGATTATGCACGAAAAAGGCGAATTGACGCCCGAAGAAGAAAAACATCTCTTAGGATTGGGCAAAAGTCGATGTAGTGAATTGGTGGCTTTTACGAAAAAATACATGGCTTCTGTTTCTCCGGAATTAAAGAAGGCCATGAACTATCGAGAAACTGTCGACAACGTTATTTTTGAGCCAGAAAAAAAGATATTTGTAGGGTATAAACAGAAATAAATAACCTATACCCGAAAATCATGGTTGAAATAATTTTTGAAGCACACGGAACGACATTTGATAACGAAGCACATTTAGCATCAGGACATAACGATGTAGATTTATCTTCACTTGGTGAGCAGCAGTCAAGAGAAATGGGTATTCGCTATAAGGACGAACATTTCGATGCAATTTTTTGTTCAGACTTAAAACGTGCTTATCGAAGCGCAGAGATAGCTTTCTGTAAAAACAAAGTTGGGAAACTGAATTCAGATGATGATTTTCTGAAGAACGAATGTAGGTTTCCTATAATCAAGGATGCTCGGCTTCGAGAATGTAATTATGGCGATTTTACCCAAAAACCCAGCGAAATTGTTGATAAAGAAAAACCACAAAGAATCAACATACCGTTTCCTAACGGCGAAAGCTATACCCAGACAACTACACGAATGAAATCTTTTCTACAAGATTTAGCAAAAAACTATAATGGCAGACGAGTAATGATTGTTGGCCACCGTGCTACGCAGTTCGGTTTGGAGAATTATATAAATGGTGTGCCACTCGAAAAACTTACCTCCACTCATTTCAAATGGCAACCGGGGTGGAAGTATGAGCTGGAAGAAGAAGGCGGATCGCGGGCTGTTGCTGAAGGTCAAGATTTTACTGTTTAAACTTTCTTATATGGAGCAGTTAGTATTTGAGTAAAAGAAAACCGCCTCCGACGCAGAAACGATTTTCTTTGCGTTGGAGACGGGATGGTAATCACTCAAGGCTTAAGGGTTCGGCTGTCAATGACGATATTGACGATGCACTGGAGACCTTCGCGTTGACAGAGCTCCTTCGCTCCTCGGTCGAGTTTCTCACGAATCTGTTCGAGAGAAACCGTGTCCTTGCCCTGCGAGAGTCGAACGGCCAGGCGAGTGAGAAACTCCACGAAGTCCGTTTCCAGAGCATTGCAGAATTCCACGATCGTCTCAACTTTGCTGATACCGCCGTCGGTCTCACTGTGGGCAATGGCCGACCGGTTGCAGCCCAGTCTGTCTGCAAGCTGGTCCTGGGTCAGCCCTTTCTCAATCCGGATTTCCTTCATGAGTTCGGCCGCCGCCTTCTTGGCTTCCTCTTTCGAGCGCTTCATAAAATGCTCCTTTTGTGGTAGGTCAGGTATTCTGCGTATATAATAGCACCATTATAGGCACCTTGTCAAGTAAGATAGTTGACTATACTATCAATGTATGATATAGTAGGCCAAGAACGTATTTTGTTGTTTGACTTCAACCATAACCTTAACCTATAGAAAAGGAGCTAATCATGAGTATGAGTATGGGCATGGGAATGAGCTTGTCGATGTCGCACAGCATGCAGTTACGCCACCAGTTGCGACTTGAACCCTTGGTTACCATGCCCCAGTCCAACTGGAGCATGATTAAGGCGTTCGAAGAGGACGCTGCCAGGGAGTTTCGGTTTCCGCTCGCGGCCAAGCGTGGCAAGTTCGAGGGCTTTGATGTTCTCGATCATGTCGAGCGCTTACGTCGGATCGACGAAGCGAACATGGTGTTCCGCTTCGCCTACACTCGGGGAGCAAACCCCAAGACCGGTCGTCCAAGTGGCTACTTTAAGATTCCTCTCTTGCGTGATCATCACGTCGAGATCAAGGACATCAAGAAGCGCGTCACCCGGGCCGAGTACGAACGAGCCGTGGCCATTCAAGAGTGTGTTGGGCAGATGGAGCGCATCGCGCACGCCATTCCTTATCACTCGCTTCTCACGGAGGTGCAGAAACATCTTCGCAAGAAGTACACGACCGACATCAACAACGCAGTCGTTGTTGGGGTTGATCGCGGCGGGCGTCTCCCAGCTATCATTATGGGCCGAGCTTTGAACCACCAACAGGTGTTCTACCTCAAAGTGGACCAGGGCGGCGGCCAGCTTGATCTCGATCGTCTGGAAGAGTTTGCCAAGGACGGCATCTTTCAGGGCAAGCACGTCTTATTTGTCGACTCGACGGTTGACAGTGGACGGCAGATCGAGGTTCTCAGGCGATACTTCGATGACAGCGGTTGGCAGTCGAAACTCGGCTTCCAAAGCTGGAGCATCGTTGGCTCAAATGAGAACGGCGAGAGCCTCTACAAGCACCTCAATATCAACTGGGGTGTCGATCCTGACCAGACGTTCGAGGACAATCCGACTCTGATGGGCGTCGATTACGCACCTGGCAGTCACTGCAGGGTTGTGGAAGTGCCCTCGGAAACGTCTGAGAAGATCCGCAAGGTGATTCTCGACGTGCCTGACGGCTTCGTCTACGACCTGACCGATATCGACGAGCAAATCGCCGAATATCGGCGCAAGCTTGCCGATCACGCGAAGGAAGAAAAATCGGTTGCTGTAAGTAACCGACTCATCTCTTCCATCAATCGCGAGATTGGGGTCGCGCTCGATTCCAAGGCTTGGGCGAAAGCTCGGAGTCACGCTTCCACGATGACAATTGGGGATCTTTCGGAAACTGGCATTGCCAGGACCGAAAACCAGATCACCAACCTGCTTATCGTCGGCAGCGGTCGAGAGCCATCTGAGATCTCTGACGAGGTCGCGGAATTCATCGTCAAACATCTTGGCGAGAAATACCGCTTCTGCGCCGGAACGCCCCATGGCAATCCCGGCACGGTTCTGCGCAAGGCGACGTGCTACCACCCTTCCGATGTTCGTCTTTACCAACCTGGTAATAGCACTGACAACGAGGAACAGTCCACCACCTACTTCGTCGGCAACGACAAGCAAGGAATGCGAAAGCAAATGGTGAGTGATGCGGCTGCCGTTCTTGTTCTCGGCGGTGGGGAGGGCACTTTAAACGAAGTGATCCTCTCGCTCGTCATGGGCAAGCTCGTCTTTCTCGTTCGTGGTTGGGGTCCGGTTCCTGCCTACGTTGGTAGCCGGATGAAGTTTCTCAAGATGTCGAACCTCCGGATGTGTGCATCGCTCGTCGAAGCGGTGCAAACACTCAAGGGGGTGTAGTTCTTCGGGCAAAAACCCAGCGCAACTCAACGCGTGTAAAAATGAGAACCCCGAACCGAAAGGAACGGGGTTATTTTTTACCCCGATTCCTTAAAAAGGTTCGGGTGCCTTGCCTGATAATGATGATGCTCAACCTTGAAAAATCCTTAAATATCCATCCTGGGAAATAATATTTTGCGAAAAGTGTACAATATCGTACATGTCCGACGATCAAACACAAGACGTAACCGCTCCGGTAGCTGCGCCAGAAATTGCCCCAACACCTACCCCCGTCAATTCCAGCCAGTCCGCAGGTTCTGGCCCTGCCGACGTGCCCCTAGAGGCCCCAGAATCCCCTATAAACGAAGAGGGGTCAGTGGCAGTAAAAGATGATAATTCGGGGTCAAATTCGCCTAAGGGCGAGGGGTCGGAAACGGCTCAAAACGCTGAAAATCCTGTGCTTGACACGCCTGAACCTGCGGCGGTTGTGCAGCAAACTTCAGCTGGTAACTCAGCTGTTTCTGTGCCGGCTCAACCGGCTTCGGTGCAAACTGTTTCTGTTTCCGCGCCGACGCCACTAACTCCGCCAACATTTCGGCCGCAATCGTCGGCGCAACCAAGCCAACCTGGCTTCATTGCCGCGCTGTTAGCAAAGGCGAACGCTAAAATCCAATCGCACAAACAGAAAAAGCTTAATGAGATCATCCTGTTTGCCCAGAAAAAGAAAATTTTTGCTAACGAAGACGTGCAAAAGCTCCTCCACGTCTCAAGCGCAACCGCCACGCGCTACTTAGTCACGCTTGTTCAACAAGGTCACCTTACTCGCGTTGGTTCTCCGCGGGACGCAAAATACCAGTTTGTGCGTTAGGCGGGCTTGTGGCTCATTTGGTGGAAATGAGCCACAAGCGTTTAGGTTTCTGGTTTCTCGGCGAATTTTTCTTTGGTTGTGGCCGAGAAGCGGCCGGCTTCCGCTTTTCGTCGCCGAATTTTATTTTTCTCTGGCGGCTGTCGGCACGGCGAAGCGCCATAGTGGTTGCGAAGTGGTGACGGGCAATTTCGCGAGCCGTGCGGACAGTCGCCTCAAGCGCTTTGCAAACTTTTTCTGGAGCGGAAGCGGGCCGCTTTGAGTTGGTGGAGTCCTTGTGAGCCGCCGAATTTCCGTGCTACGATATCCGTGGCTCACTCGAGAAGGCGTGTGGCTCAATTGGTGGAAATGAGCCACGTCAGTTTCGGGATTCCGTTTTTAAACCCCGAAAAAAGCGACAGGGCAGTGCGCGAAGCGCACAAAGAGGAAGGGCGGGCGGAGTCCTTTCCCCCACACCCCCAGGCCTCCGACCGCCCTTGCCGAGCGCCGAGCGGAGCGACGGCGCAATGGGTCACGCTTCCGGATTTTCGGCGAAAAAAGTTCGAGCATTGACCAAAAAATTCAGCCCTTGAAATTCTAAAGATATGAAAAATATTGCTCAAAAAGTTTTACCCATTATTCGTTCAACGAGAGACATTACACTGCCTTTTTGGGGAAAGGTGGAAATAGCCGCTCAAAAAGACTCGTCTCCACATAATGTGGTTACGGAACTTGATCGTAAAGTAGAAACATATCTTGCTGAAGAATTTAAGAAAATAGACCCCTCCATTGAATTTGCTGGTGAGGAGTTTGGGGGAAGTCGTGATGCCAAGAAACTCTGGCTCGTTGATCCAATTGACGGGACGATGCATTTTGTGCGAGGTACTCCATTTTGCACAACCATGGTGGCTTTGATTCAGGATGGTCAAGTGATTTTCTCAGCAATCTATGATTTTGTAAACGACATCATGTATCACGCGGAAAAGGGTGTTGGTGCTTTTAAAAATGGAGAAAAGATTAGTGTAAGCAGTCGTCCAGTAAATCAATCTGTTGTGGCGTTGGAAACTAATCAGACTAAACCACAAAATGTGGAAATCCGAAATAAGGTAAGAGCTAAATCACTCCTGCTCCAGACAATAAGTTCAGGCTACGAGTTTGTCTTAGTTGCTACCGGGAAGATAGAGGCCAGAATATGTTTTGATCCATTTGGTAAAGATTATGATTTTGCCCCAGGAAGCCTGCTTGTTTCGGAGGCGGGTGGTATTGTGGCCAATATTGGAAGTACTTCATATGACTATAAAAATACTAATCTTATAGCCGGAAACAAAAATATAGTCGAAGAGTTAACGAAAGGGTCTGGAGCGATTTTCCCCATCACTGGCGAGTAAAGTTCCAACTTCGTACCACACGGCCAGCCGACCAACAATGAAAATTTTTGAAGAAATAAAAAAACTTAATTTTCCACCAGATCAATATGTGATCGTCGGCAGCGGCCCCATTGTCGCACGGGGGTTACGAATGACGAATGACATAGATATCGTTGTTACCCCAAAACTTTTTGAAAAGAGTAAAAATGAACATTGGGAACAAATACCCTGGACGTATGAAAAAATTGGGCAGGTTTATTTAAAAAAAGACAATATAGAACTATATCTTGATGTAAATTGCAAAGATTTCAATCCGACATTTTCCGAACTTCGTGGTCAGGCAGATATTATTAAAGACATTCCATTCGCCAGTCTTGACGATACTATAAAATTTAAGAAGGCGTATAATAAACCAAAGCATTTAAAAGACGTTGAAATGATCTTGGAATATATTAAAAGCGGGCTCAAATAGAGGATTCGTTGCTTAAAATAGTTCGGATACCGTCCCACGCGGCCAGCCCCCACTTTTTCACAGTATATTTTATGAAAATCCATTTTACCTACGACGAAAATAAGGATATAGAGTGTCTTCTTTCAAAAGGGGCAGGTTCTCAAAACTCACCAAATAAGACAAAAACATATGAGGCGCTTTTGGCGTTCACGTCTGATATTACTAACAAGGAAAAGGTACGGGAGTTCGTGAGAAAATATATTCAAGACAATAATATTGAGATGAGCGCGGTAGTGGCACAACTTCAGGGTAATTGGGACACGGTAGCCGAAGCATATGAAAAGAGGGCTGAAGAGGTGTTCGATGTAAAAATTGAAAACAATATTACTGCTTTTGTGACTATCACCGGCAGATATCCATACAATATCGATCAAAACTTCTTTTACGTATCCACAAAAAAGAACGCTAACCAAATAGCCATGCACGAGCTTTGGCATTTTTATACATGGTATAAATTTGGTGGTGATGCAAAGAAACTCGGCGACGCAAAATATAACGACAAAAAAGAAGCGTTATCAGTATTGCTCAATGAGACGTGTGCCGATTTAATGGCTGGAGAGATTGATAGAGGGTATCCTCAGCACCAAGAATTAAGAAACATAATGAAAGAACAGTGGCAGAAAACGCATGACATTAATATTGTGTGGCAGGGCATTGTGTAGACATTAAAATTTATGAAACCAGAACTGAGTAAAAAACTGATTGAGACGCGTGAGCAAACGCTTTCTGTAATTACTAATTTCTTCACCGATAAGGCTCTAGAGGGGCACGTGTTCGGCTCTCTCGCTAGGGGCGATGGGGATGCGTTGAGTGACATCGATGTCTGGGTTACTTTCAAAGATGACGAAATTCAAGAGTCCATTAAAAATCGGTTTGAAATATACAAGCGTTTCGGAACAATTCTGATATGCCACGAGGCACAGCAAAATTTCCCGCTTGGTGGAAATTATTCCTTGGTTATTTATGATACACCAGCCGGGCTTTTACAGGTGGATTATTTTTTCTGCCCGTTGTCGTCTTCTCGGGTTGATGATGGGGCGATTGTTCTCTTTGGAAAAACGCCAATTCAAAAGGGGAAGATGGTGTATGACCCGAAGCGTACTAAAAAGGATCCTAGTGATAAGCTGAGTTTTGTGATTTGTATGTGTTTCGTGGCAATCAAAAAAATTGTGAGAAAAGACCCAGATTTCATGCCATTTCTGGTATCTGAATACGTGAATATGAAAAAAGACCTATTTCCACAACTTCCTGCTGTCGAAAATGTAAATTCTCTAAAAACGCTCAATGAAATGCTGAAGAATTTGGAAACTGTTGCGACGCCTGAACAAGGCATGGCAATCGGTGCTATTCGTAGATTTTCAGCTCAGGTTGGCTTTAAATAGTTCGGATACCGTCCAACACGGCCAGCCCGTAAATTTAGATGTGGTATATTCACACTATGTACAAGATTTGTATTCGCACGTGGTATACCCTCATTAATCCTTTTCGAAGACTCTATTGGTATATTTTTCGGCCACAAACACGCGGAGTGAAATGTCTTATTGAATGTCGTGGGCATTTTTTATTGACTCGGCTTGGTTATGCTCACAAACTATGGACTGTTCCTGGCGGGGGAGTTAAGAGAAACGAAAGTTGGGAAACAGCTATTCGACGAGAGGTTTTTGAAGAAGTGGGTATACGTTTAGACGCTATTAAGAACATTGGAGAATATAAAAACATAATGGAACATAAGAGAGATACTGTGGCTGTATTCTATTCGTCTGTTGCGTCGTTTGATTTCAAGATTGACAATATAGAAATCATTGAGGCACAATGGTTTTTGCCTACCAACTTACCTCCTAATCGTAGACCGGTTGAGAAGTTACTCACGATGCTTCAGGAAAATTTAAAACCAGAGAAAATTTTATAAGTGTTTTAGCGTTGGCCCGGCATGTTCTCCGGCCACAAAGCCGGTGGTCCAGCAGAGTTGCAGGCTATAGCCGCCGGAGGGGCGGTCAATATTGAGAATATCGCCGACGAGGTAGAGGTTGGGGAATAGGCGAGAGCGCATCGTTTTAAAATCAACTTCATCAAGGATGACGCCGCCGCTGGTTATGATGGCTTTCTCCACTCCCAAGAGGGAGTCAATGTGAATGGGAATGTCTTTTAATACTTTCACCAGCCGGAGGCGCTCGTCGCGGCTGACGCTATTGCACGAGGCGTCGGGGTTGATGCTGGAGAGCTCAACGACGATATCAATGATGGCCGAGGGCACCAAACCGCCGAGAGCATTTTTTAATTTCTTTTTGTCGTGCTCCTTGAAAAGCTCCTGCAGGCGGAGGTTGAGCTGGCCATAGTCAAGGGTGGGGAGGATGTCCAGCGAAACGGTTACGTCGCCATATTTCAAAAGTTCACCGACATCCTTGCTCATATTAAGTATCGTTGGGCCGCTTATGCCAATGTGGGTGAAGAGAATTTTGCCTTTTTTCGTATCCTGCTTCACGTCATTTTGGAAAAGGGTCAGTTTTATATCGGTTAAGCTTACTCCCGCCAGGCGCTTTGCCCAGGCATCCTTAACTTTAAGGGGCACCAGAGAAGGCTCTGGCTCTATAACGGTGTGGCCAATTTTTCTGAGCCACGCATAGGCATCGCCGGTGGAACCCGTTTCCGGGCGGGATGTGCCCCCGGTGGCAATAATCACCGAGTTGGCGCGGATTACCTTTTTATTCTTTAAAATAACACCGATTACTTTTTTGCCGTTTGTGCCGGCATTTTCGTTTGCGGCGCTCTCGGTGGCAATGCCGGTAACCGGAGACTGTGAAAGAATAACCACGTTATTTTTCCGAATATACCCCACCAGCACATCCCATACCGACTGGGAGCGGTTGGTTACGGGGAAAACCCGCAATCCCTTTTCAACTTTTGTTGGCATATCTCTGGTGTGAAAAAAGCGGAGCGTATTTGGTACGCCCCATTGCGAAAAAGCCGAAAAAAGAAATTTTCCGGCATCCTTAAATTGCTCAAGAAGTTTCCGCGTATCCTCCTCGGCATTGGTGACATTGCAACGCCCTCCTCCGGTTATGAGCAGTTTCTTTCCGAGGGACTCATTTTTTTCCAGCAAAATGACCTTAGCGCCTTTTTCCGCCGCCCGCCCAGCTGCCATCATGCCGGCCGGCCCGCCGCCAACTACAGCCACATCCCAGAGTGTGTCTTCCATGGGCGCTATACTAGCACAGAATACTCTCGGTAAGTCTGCTATACTTCCTGTAAGGTTGGCGGGTTTATAAGTGTCATTATAAATATATGATAAAAGGAAACTTTTTGGGAGCAGCGATTGTTGCAATAATTTACACGGTTTTTATATTAATCAATCCCAATGCGGTCGGGTCAAAAACAACACTCGTCGCGGTATTGGTGATTCTTAATGCTCTAACTATCGTGTTGCTGGCTTTCGCCTTCAAATAAGCAGATTTTTCTGCATGAACTACGTCGCGTTGTTGCGGGGCATTGGCCCGGGGAATCCGAATATGACTGGGGAAAAACTTGCTGGCCTTTTAAAAGGGCTGGGGTTTAAAAATGTGCATCCGGTGATTGCCAGTGGCAATGTGATATTTGAGTCGGGGAGCGCTAATGCCGCGACGCTTGAAGCGAAAATAGAAAAAGAAATGCCTCTCAAACTCGGTTTTAGCCGAATTGCCATTGTGCGCAGCCGGGTAGAACTTGAGGCGCTGGTGAAGAAAAATCCGTATAAGGGCGTGGAGGACAAAAAGCCCAATTATTTGCTGATTACTTTTTTCAAGGATCGGCGGCCTGAATTGTGCAGTGCTATTAATTTGGAGGGCGCGAAAACTCCCCAATTCATGGTTGACCTGGAGCGTGCTCACGGCAAGGCAATTACCAGCCGCACCTGGAAAACGGTTAATCGTATTCTGGCTAAAATGGAGGCGACGGCGTGATTGAAATGTCATACTGCGATGCAATTGAAAATATGCTGGAGCCAAGAAAGGCTTTGCATAAGGCGTATCACGATTTGCAGTATGGTTTTCCTATACACGACGACAATGAACTTTTTGGCCGCCTAGTGTTGGAAATAAATCAGGCCGGCTTAAGTTGGGAAACTATTTTGAAAAAGCAGGACGCGTTCAGGGCGGCCTATGATAATTTCAATATAAAAAAAGTGGCGGCGTATACCGCTGCCAACCGGAAGCGGCTTATGAATGATGCGGGCATTATTCGCAATCGCCTCAAAATTAATGCGGCCATTGAGAATGCCAAGGCGATACTGGCTCTTCAGAAAGAATATGGTTCATTTCAAAAATGGCTTGAACATAACCACGGGCTCTCAAAAGAAGGCTGGGTAAAGCTGTTTAAAAAGACTTTCAAATTTACGGGCGGGGAAATCGTTAATGAATTTCTCATGAGTATTGGCTATCTGCGTGGCGCCCATGTGCCGAGTTGCGCTGTTTATGCGAAAATCGCAAAAAAGAAGCCGATGTGGATGAGAAAATAGCCAAGATTTTTGGCAATAATTCTGGTATACTCTCTTTCTGATGCCGGAGAAAAATTCCACAGGACTCATCGGTCTCTTAAAACAGAACGCGGCCATCATCAGTGCGTTGGTGGTTTTGACTATCGCCGCTAACGCGCTCACCCTGTGGGTGCCGAAAATTATCGGGAGCGCAATTGATACGTATACAAAGGGCGGTTTTGTGTTGAGCGCCGTAGTGACGGAATTCGCGCTTATTGCCGCGGCAATTTTCATATTCACCTATTTACAGAGCGTGGTGCAAACCTTTGCGGCCGAGCGGGTAGCTCGCGACTTGCGCAGTAAGCTCACGGCACGCGTTTCGTTGCAGGATTACTCCTATATACAGCAGGTGACGCCGGCCAAGCTTTTAACCAATCTCACTTCCGACGTGGATGCGGTCAAAAACTTCGTGTCGCAAGCGGTGGCTTCCATCATTTCTTCAATTTTTCTGATTGTCGGCGCGAGCGTGCTTCTTCTGCTCATCGATTGGCGGCTCGCATTGGCGGTGCTGGTGATAGTCCCTATTATCGGCGGAACGTTCTATGTGGTGTTGAAGCGGGTGCGCAAGCTTTTTACCCGCTCGCAGGAGGCCATTGACCGCTTGAATAAAGTCATTAACGAAAGTATTTTAGGTGCCGCGCTTATTCGCTTGCTTAATTCTCGCCACTACGAATATCAAAAATTTCTAGGAGCCAATAACGAAGCAATGAGTATTGGTATGAGTATTTTGCGACTTTTCGCCACGCTTATTCCGGTCATCACGTTTTGTACCAACCTGGCTACGCTCATTATTTTGGTGCTCGGCGGCCACTATGTTATCAACGGCACGATGACTCTGGGCAATTTCAGCGCTTTCAATAACTATCTCATCATTCTCATTTTGCCGATTTTAATTCTCGGCTTCATGAGCAACGTTATCGCTCAGGCCACGGCTTCCTACGCGCGTATCGGCCAAGTGCTTAATGCTCCGCCCCGCAAGGATAGCGGCACTCACAAGGTCCGCTTGCATGGCGACGTGTCCTTTGAAAATGTCACGCTCACTATCGGTCAGAAAAATATTCTTAAAGATGTTTCTTTCGTGGTTAAGGCAGGTACAAAAACGGCCATCATCGGCCCAACAGCCGCCGGCAAAACGCAATTGCTCTATTTACTCATCGGTCTTCTGCCGCCAATTTCCGGTGTGGTGCAATATGATGGCAAGGATATTGACGCCTACAGCAAGGAGACATTACACTCGCAGGTTGGTTTCGTTTTTCAGGACAGCAGTATGTTTAATTTGTCGCTTCGTGAAAACATCGCTTTCAGTAATACGGTGAAGGACGACGATCTTAAAAAAGCCATTGCTACGGCCGAGCTTGCCGATTTCGTCAGCGCTTTGCCGAAAGGGTTGGACACCATTGCCAGTGAGCGTGGCACCAGCCTTTCCGGCGGCCAAAAACAGCGCATCATGCTGGCCCGGGCTTTGGCGCTTAATCCAAAAGTGTTGCTTTTGGATGATTTCACCGCGCGCGTCGATGGCAACACCGAACGAAAAATTCTCGGCAATGTGGCCAAAAATTATCCGGGCCTCACGCTCATTTCCGTAACCCAGAAAATCGCGCCGGTTGAAAACTACGACCAAATCATTCTGCTGATGGAAGGCGAAATTTTGGCGCGGGGCACGCATCAGGAGCTCATGGCAAGCTCGCCGGAATACGTGCAAATTTTTAATTCACAGCAAAGCACCAACAATTATGAAGTACGAGCTTAATCAAACCGCAAAACACGAGCGCAAAACGAGCATCGCACTCGCCATTAAAAGAATCGTGCCTTTTTTGGCGGGGGAGCGGAACAACCTTATTGTGGCTTTTATCGCCATTTTCATCACGTCCGGCTCGGCTTTGGTGGCACCGCTTATTATCGGCTACACCATAGACCACTTCGTTCAAACGCACGATTTCCAGGGCGTTTTAATGTATTCCGGCCTTCTGGCTCTGGTCTATATTGCCGGCCTTGTTTCCAGCTATATTCAAACCCTGCGCATGGGTACGGTTGGCCGCCACGTGCTTTTCAATTTGCGCAATGCTGTGTTTACGAAACTGCAGGAATTACCGGTAGCCTTTTTCAATCAAAATAAAGCTGGTGACCTCATTTCCCGCATCAATAACGACACTGATCAGCTCAATCAGTTTTTCTCGCAGGCCCTGATGCAATTTATGCGCAATTTCTTTTTGATTCTCGGCGCGGGCATTTTCCTGTTGGCGCTCAATATTCGCCTCGGCGCGGCGGCGCTGGTGCCGGCGCTCATTGTTTTCATTATTACTCGTGCGCTTTCCAGTTGGGTTAAGCGTAAAAACCTGACGGCTTTGCAGAGCTTGGGCGGCTTAAGCGCGGAAATTCAGGAAAACATTCAAAATTTCAAAGTGGTGGTCGCGTTTAATCGCCTTGATTATTTCCGCCAAAAATTTAGCGGGGCTAATCAGCGCAATTTCAAGGCTGGCGTTCGGGCTGGCTTGGCCAACAACATTTTTACGCCGCTCTACACTTTGGCCGCCAACCTCGGCCAGCTCATTGTGCTTTCCTACGGTATTTACCTCATTTCCGCCGGCCAGCTTACGGTGGGCTTGCTCATTGGCTTCTTGCTCTATGTCACCAACTTCTACAACCCCCTCCAACAACTCGCCTCGGTGTGGACTTCTCTTCAAACGGCCCTCGCCGGCCTGGATCGCATTTCCGAAGTGCTCGTGCTTGATTCCGATATGCCGATTATTGACGCGCCGCAAGCGAGCTCACGTTTTTTGATGGAATTTAAAAACGTGTCGTTCGTCTACCCGGAAGGCACTCGCGTTCTGCATAAAATAAATCTCAAGCTGGAGAAGGGCAAAACCTACGCGCTTGTTGGTCCCACGGGTGGGGGTAAAACTACCACTGCATCGCTCATGGCCCGCCTCTACGACCCTACCGAAGGCACGGTATTTTTGGATGGCAAAGACATTCGCGCCTACACGCCGGCCGAGCGCACTAAAAAGATCGGTTTTATTTTACAGGAGCCATTCCTTTTTACCGGCACGGTTCGCGACAATGTTGTCTATGGTAACGACGCTTACAAAGAATCCAGCAACGAACAATTGCGCGAAACCTTGGAGCAGGCCGGCCTTTCCAACTTGCTCGCGCGTTTTGAACAGGGCCTCGACACTGTCGTAACCACGAGCGGCGACGGTATTAGTTTGGGCCAAAAACAGCTCATCGCCTTTATTCGCGCTGTGCTCTACAAGCCGGAAATTCTTATTCTTGATGAAGCCACCGCCAACATTGATACCGTCACCGAGCAATTGCTTGAAGAAATCTTGAAGAAGTTGCCGGCCAGCACCACTAAAGTTATTATCGCTCACCGCCTTAACACCATCAGCAACGCCGATGAAATCTGCTTCGTTAACGGCGGCGAAATTATCGTCGCCGGCAGTATGGAACACGCCGTAGACATGCTCATGCACGGTAAGCGCGAGAGCTAGAATGGGGTACCACTTTTCGGCGAAAGTACTTTTCTCAGCTGGAGGAGATAGGGCACGCTTTCGAAAAATACTTTCGCCTAATAATAAGGACGTTCTCACTTTCCGAGATATTTTCAAACGCGTCTTTTGGGGCACCTACAGAAAAACGCTCATAAAACAGCTTTTTCACGTTTTTTGCCAATTGCAGATTTTTAAAACGCTTATATGAAGCCCTCGTCTGCCACATTTCACCACACATGAACATATGCATTTTTCTGCATACGTTCGTGTTTCTTTTTTAGGCCCAAGTGAAGGCGTCCTACGCCAACTTTTTTAAAAAACACTCTTTCTTGACATCTTTTTCGCGAAATTCTGTATAGTCACAAAAAGGCCTTCGGAAAATTTCACGGTACATAATTCTTATGCGGCGATATGTTAGACTATTCCCAATGATGGAACAACCACCCAATAATCTTTCTTTAGGAGCCGAAGGCAATCAAGAAAAAACTCCTTCAGTAGAAGAGATTAAAGCTGTGTTTGAAAAACTGCTCCAAGGAAAGCCTTTCAAGGAGTTACGGGTGGAAACCGACGAACACGGTTTCAAAATATATGAAATAGAGGTCACTCAAGAAAATGGAGGTACTGTCGAGTATAATTTTCAAAGAATAAAAGATATAGAGGACTATAAGAGTAGAACTCTCTCGCCACGGACAGGAGTCACTGCATCTATTCATGCAACCGAATACTACCCCGATGGAAAGATTGACGGAGAGCATGTGGCCGATTATAGAGGTGGCGAATGGGAATATCAAAAGTAAAATGATAAAAATCCTCGCATACGCAGTAGTAATCGCGGCCATGATCGCGCTGATACCGCTGATTCAAAATGATTTGATTTTAGCTAGTCTGTATGTTGTGCTCATTTTACTCACCCTAGCAGTCAAAAAACAGAAAAATGACATATTTTTTCTCATCTTCGGTTTCATTGCGCTCTTTCTTTCAGAATACTTCTTCATTTCAACTGGAGTAGAAACATTCACTCGGCGAACGCTTCTAGGCATCATGCCGTTATGGCTTCCGTTTTTATGGGCGTATGCTTTTATGATTATTGCTCGCTGTATAAGAATTGTAGATCTTTAAAACTTTTTAAAGTAGTATATGTCAAAGAACCAACTCTTCATTTTAATAATAGTCATTATCCTCATTATACTGGGTGTGGAAATAGCTTTGCGCCAGCAGGGCGGGGCTACGAGTGCTGGCGCTAACCTCCCGAGTCAAACGCAAATTAATGCAGTAAACGATTGCGTGGAGCTTTGTCAAACTGTCTACGACGAGTCGGGGACGGGGGAGAATTCCTCAAAAGAACAGGTATGCGAGAATGCGTGTAATAACGCCGCCGGTATGTCAACATCAACTAATTCTAATTCACACTAATGAAAAAAACATACATTATTGTAGGTATCATTGCGCTCATTGTTGTCGGTATTGTTATTTGGTATTCAAGCCGTCCGAATACAAGTATTGGGCCTGTTGTGACTGATTACAAAAATGCCACATATACTATTGACGGCCAGCCGGTGACGCTCGTGAATGGCTATGCGGAAACCCCGGCCGCGCCAGGCTCGGCTTCAAAAGTGGTCACGCAATTTTTTGGCAATGAAGCGACGGGGGATTTAAATGGCGATGGTTTGGCCGACACCGCTTTTATTCTCACGCAAAACAGCGGCGGAAGTGGCACGTTCTTTTACGTAGTGGCGGCACTGGTGACTGGCGATGGCTACAAGGGTACGAATGCCGTTCTTCTTGGTGACAGAATTGCTCCACAAAGTACCGAAATTGCTGGCGGCAAGCTCATTGTAAATTACGCCGATAGAAATCCTGACGAGCCAATGACGGCCGCGCCTTCGCTTGGCGTCACAAAATATTTGAACGTACAAGGCGGAGTGCTTGTGGAAATTCCTGTGGCGACGAGTACGGCAACTACCACGAGTACCGGCTCTACTGCCGCTCCCGGCGGGCGTTGTGGCGGCAACATGCTCAATGCGCCAGTGTGCGGCGCCGGGTACCAATGTGCACCTACGCCTGGCTCCCACTTGCCCTTTGGCGACGTCGGCGGCGTATGTGTGAAGAATTAGGTTTGATTTTCAGGTCGTGATGCTATACTTATCTCATTAGTCGCTAGTACCATTTCCTTATGATGAAAAAATATATTGCGGAAAGTATCGGTACGTTTGCTCTGGCTTTTGCGGTGTTTCTTGGAGTTGTCGCGGGCGCGGGTAGCCCGCTTGCGGTGCCGGTTATTGCTGGCTTGGCGCTGGGCCTCTGTGTGTACAGCATTGGGGCAATTTCTGGTTGCCACATTAACCCGGCAGTTACTCTCGGCGCGCTTTCCATTAAAAAGATTTCCCTCAAAGACGCCATTGGCTACATTGTTTTCCAGTTTTTTGGCGCCGCAATCGCCCTCGCGGTTGGAACGCTTGTTTTCAATTTTCATGTTACTGGGGCCACCAGCGCCTTCACGCTGATCCCCTTTGTGGCCGAAACTATCGGCACATTCCTCTTTACCTTTGGCATCGCTTCGGTTATGTACGGCAAAGTAGCGCCTGCGGCAAGTGGCTTGGTTATCGGCGGCTCGCTCACTCTAGGCGCACTCATCGCGGGCATTGCCGGCTCGGCTGGCATTCTCAACCCGGCAGTTGCGCTCGCCCTGAATTCCTTCAGCTGGGTCTATATTCTCGCGCCAATTCTCGGCTCCATCCTTGGCATGCAGGTATACAAGGCGCTTAGTTAGAGCTTTCCTTTTCGGTCAGAAGACGCTACTCTAGAGTTCCTATGTCCGCTGATGCCACGATACTCCGCTTTGAGGGGGTGAGTTTTGAATATGGGGTGAATCGCCAGCTTCTTAATGGGGTTGATTTTAACGTACGGCGGGGGAGCAAAATAACCATCATGGGTCAGAATGGTGCCGGCAAAAGCACCCTTTTTCAGCTCATTTTGGGCCTTCTAAGGCCTGAAGCAGGTGAGGTGCATATTACGAAGGGTATAAGCATTGCCATAGCCCGGCAGGTCATTCCACGCGATGAAATGGGGCTTACGGTGCGGGCATTTTTTGAAAAGGCTATGGAAGGCGCTCAAGCAGGGAAGGTGTACGACATTGACCCGCGCATTGACGATGTGCTTGAAGTGGTTAATTTGAAAGGCCATGAAAAATTGCACGAGCGCACGGTGAAGTCGTTTTCTGGCGGTCAGCAAGCGCGGCTTTTGCTGGCCTCGGCACTTATTGCCGACCCTGACCTTCTTTTGCTTGATGAACCGACGAATAACTTAGACGCTGCCGGCATTACACACCTCACGGCGTTTTTGAAGGCCTATAGAAAAAGCTGTATGGTTATTTCGCACGATGCTGATTTTTTAAATTCTTTCACTGACGGCGTGCTTTATTTGGACGTGTTCACCAAAAAAATTGAGCAGTATGTGGGCAACTATTTTGACGTCCGCGAGCAAATCACCGCGCGTATGGAAAAGGAAAATCGCAAAAATGCTCAGCTGGCCAAGGAAATTCAAGAAAATAAAGACAAGGCCAACTTTTTTGCCAATAAGGGTGGCCAGATGCGCTTAGTGGCTAAGCGTATGCGCGACAAAGCCGATGAGCTTGAGGAGGCAAAGGTGGACGTGCGCAAGGAAGACAAAGCCATTCGCCCTTTTACTATCCCAGCTCAAAAGGACGTTTTTGGTGAGGTTATGAAAATTTCCTCATTTACAATTTTTAAGAATCATAAGCCGGTCAAAAGAAAAGTGAATATGCCGATTAAGAAAAATCAGCACCTCTTGTTGCGCGGGCCGAATGGCATTGGTAAAACAACCCTCTTGGAAGCGCTCGCTTCTGGCCATGCCGAGGGCACGATGGTCCAGGATGGCATTCGTATCGGCTATTATCGCCAAGATTTTTCAACTCTGAATTTTGAGGACACAGTGTACCAGTCGCTTGAAGGCGTTTTGCGCACGGTTGAAGGGCGAATTATTGAACAGGAATTGCGCTCGGTGGCCGCTGGTTTTCTTATTACTGGCGACATGATTCATACAAAAATTGGTAATCTTTCTGAGGGTCAAAAAGGCTTGGTGGCTTTCGCCCGCCTCGTTTTGCAAAAGCCCGGCCTCCTCATTTTAGACGAGCCCACCAACCATATCAACTTCCGCCATTTGCCTGTTATTGCGGAGGCCCTCAATACTTTCGCCGGCGCCATGATTCTCGTCAGCCACGTCCCCGATTTCGTCGCCAAAATCCGCATTGACGAGGTGTTAGATTTGGAGAAATAATTTCGAACCGAAGCCCTTTACACACCTATTTTTTCGTGCTAAAATATCTTTGTATTCGTTTAAAAACCTTTTATTTAAGCCATATTTCAACTCTTATGCAACTTTCATTTCGCGCCAGTATCGCTCGCACTTCACTTGTGCTCGTCGTTACCACATCCGTGGCTTTCGGCGGCTTTTTTCTAACCATTTCTCCGGCTTATGCCCAAAATACGCCGGCTACTATCGGGCCCGTAGCCGGCGCTCCGGCCTCGCTTTTCATTCCGCAAATTGGCAAGCGGGCTTCAATTGTGCCTGTTGATATTACTCCGGCTGGTGCACTTGATGTGCCACACAATTTCGTGCAGGCCGGTTGGTATGACCGTGGGCCCGTGGTTGGCGGCATAGGCAGTGCGGTAATTGACGGCCACGTTGATAACGGTGCCGCTATTCCCGGCGTTTTTAAAAATCTCCACACCCTGGTTGCTGGCGACGATATTTACGTAACCAATGTGCTTGGTGGCGTCTCTCATTTTAAAGTTACTTCTCTCGATATTTACAGCGTCAGCGCTTTTCCCAGCGGCCAGATTTTCGCCGACAGCGGCCAGCCGCTTCTTAAAATTATTACCTGCTATGGCACCTATTTGCCGCAGACCGGTACCTATAACGATCGTCTTGTGGTGACGGCGGTGCTCGTTAGCTAATAGCGGCAGTCAATGGACTATTACGCGTACATAGTTCGCTGTGCCGATGGTAGTTTATATACGGGCATCACTCCAAACATAGAGAAGCGGCTTAAACAGCACAATGGTTTATTGGCGGGCGGAGCAAAATACACAAGAAGCCGCCAGCCGGTTGTGCTTGTATATACGGAAAAATGCGCCACTAGAACGGCCGCTTTCAGGCGCGAGGGAGAAATAAAGGCTCTAACTAAGGCTCAAAAAGAGAAATTACTGGGCAGTTTTTAACATGCTACTTAAAAATAGATTTCAACCATGTTGATATTTTTTTTGGTTTAGGGGCGGTAACAGTGGGGGGCAACGCTGGCGTTGGGGGAATTTCAATCTTAGTTAGTATTTCTGGCTTTTGTAGAACGATCTTTGCCGGCTCAATTGACTCGCGTAATTCTATGGCAATTTTTGCCAACATTTCGCTGAGATTTTCCTTAGAAATGGCTTGAAAATGGAATCTATTGCCAACGCTCTTAGATCGGATAAAGCCGCGTTGAAAGAGTTTTTGAATGATAGGGTAGAGAGAAGCGCGGGGAATTTTTACATTTTTACTCAACGTAAAAATACTTTTGCTCTTTTTCAGCGAAGCTAACACTTTATTTTCTTTTACGGAAATTCCTAAAATATTTTTTTGTTCTTTCGTAAACATGGAGAAAAATAAAGTGTCGGATAACCCGACACTTGGTATTGTGACACGTATTTAATTTTTATTCAATACTATTTTGGGGAAATTTTGAAAAAGACCAACTTTTTTTGTGAGGAAGGCAAAGTTATCAACAGAAATGCTTCAATTTTCTATTTAAGTTTAGTGGTTTTACCGCTATTATTACCAGTACGGTTCTCTCTTTTTCTACTTGTTCCATGTCATCACGATTCAATCACACCATCAAGATATTTTTTGTCATACTTGTGATTTTTCTCTGTGCCGGTTTTTTCCCTCTCAGGAGCTTGGCTGATGACGCGGTTGCTCCTAGCACCGATACCACAGCGGATACTGATACGAGCACTGCGACACCTGCCGCTACCCCTGATCCTACGACTGCAACGCCGGCAGTTACCACACCCGACACTTCGTCTGACTCAGCAGATAGTAGTAGTCTCAGCACGCCTACTCCGACTGCCGATGCGACCGCTGATGATACGGGTACAAACGTGACAACTAGTGATACTGGCAGCCAAAATACCACACCGGTTGAAGATGTGCCTCCCCCCACAACCATGGCGACCACGTCCGAATCTGTCACTCTCCCCGTCTCAGATGTAGCAACTTCAACTCCAGACACTTCATCACCTACGGGTACTTCAACAACAACTGGTGGCGGTGATTCATCAGCGACCACCACCGACCCATTAGGCATTTCGGCTTCTGCGAGTGACGCAACATCTACGGCAACTTCAACAGCTGATGTAGTAAGCTCAACTCCAACTATTGTTGAGCAATTAACCAGCGACGGAAAGCTGGTGACGATTTCAGCAACGCCCGAACAAGAAGCGCTCACTCCTATGATTAACGTACCGGTCACCATTACTATTCCAGAACTCTTTAAAGTGGGTCAAGAAAATCAAATTAAAATAAATTGGGCGAACAATGGCGGTCAACCAATGCAATTTACCGCGCTTGATGAAGATGGCAATGGGTACATTGATCACCTTCAGTGGATTGTGCCGCACCTTTCAACTCAAACATTTCAAATTATTTACATTTCCAAAGCCTTGCAGTTGGACGCGAATCTTAACCCGATCGGTGATATTTATAGCCTCGTGCAGGCGCAAGATGGAAACTACGCTACCATCGCTTCCGGCCAATCTGTCCGGGTCACGTTTGATCAAATTTTGAACAACACAAACGACGTCACACTCTATGCCAAAGCGGACGATGCGAGCCAGACGGGTTCAATAACCGTGTACCCGGTATATACTGACGCCGAAGGAAGTACTACGGAAGGCGACGCGCTCCACGCAACATTTCAAATTAATCAGGAAGGAAAGTATCGGATTCTGATGCCCGACTTGCAAACACCGACCGACCTTTTTGATTTGCGAATTTCCGGAAACATAGACATTGACTACATCGTTGACCCGGTGACTCCTCCGGCTACTGCTTATTGGGTTAATGGCACGGGGCTTTGGTCGGATGTCGGTGGCACTCACTGGGCGACTTCCTCCGGTGCCACTTTCACCAGCACCGTGAATGCGCCTGGTACCACAACTACGGTCATTTTTGATGGAAACTCCGGAATCGCTTCCTCCATTGTGACAATTGATGCTTCTTCAACTATCAGTTCATTCTCCATAAACGGCTTCGCCGGAAGCATCAACCAGAACGCCAACCTGGCGATTACAAACAATTTTATTCAAAACTCCGGCACCTACTTTGCTACTCTCACGGTCGGGAATCCTGCCAACAACTATTTTTCCGTCGGCAATAATTTTGCCATCAATGCCGGTACGTTTAGAAGGTACACCGGTATCGGCTCAACGAATGATCCGTATATAATTTATGACGTCTATGGCTTGCAGGGGGTCAAAACCAACCTGACGAGTTCTTACCAGCTTAACAGCAGTGTTGACGCGACCGTGACTTCATCCTGGAATTCAAGCAGTGGTTTTGTGCCGATAGGAAATAACACGACAAGCTTCACGGGAAATTTCAATGGTAATGGATTTACGGTCAGCAACTTATTTATTGCTTCAAGCTCCATAACCTACGCCGGTCTTTTTGGATATAACAGCAGTAACATTCAAAATCTCACTCTGGCAAATTTACTTATTTCGGCGACAGGCACGCCGGGCTTGAGTACCGCTAATGCCGCAGCCGTGGCGACAAGCACTCCTGGTAATAACAACTCTGCCGGTACCGCGGGTAGCAACATTTATGTCGGCGGCCTGGTCGCCTATAACGCCGGAACAATTTCAAATATTAATATCTCTGGAACAGTAACTGGCGCGGGCGGCGCGGGCGGTACTGAAGGAAACGCGAGTAACGGCGGTGATACTCCGGCTGGTTTTGCTAACACTGGCGGTGTGGGAGGCACGACGCCAACGAATGCCGGTGCCACTGGTGGCGTCGTTTATATTGGAGGTCTGGTTGGGTGGTCTGCACAAGGTAGTATCACGAACGCGTTGAGCACGGTTGCGGTTATTGGTAGCGGCGGCGCGGGCGGCGCCAGTGGTAACGGTGGCAATGGTGGTATGAACTTCGGCACGGGAACAGGCGGTGGTGGAGGCAGTGTTGGTATTCCCGGTGCTGGTGGCATTAGCTATGTCGGCGGCTTGATTGGCTGGCTCAACACTGGCACGATTATGGCTTCCGCGGCAACTGGAAATGTTACGGCCTATGGTGGCGCTGGCGGCGTGGCGGGAATTGCCGGTACGGGCGGGCAGGGTGGTAACAGCAACGTGGCTGCTACTGGCGGTGCAGGCGGCAACGGTGCTGTTGGCGGCGCGGGTGGCAACTCATTTGCCGGTGGCTTGGTGGCAAACAATTTAGGAACTATTGAGACCGGTTCGTACGCTACCGGCACGGTGCAGTCACTTGCCGGCATTGCGGGTAATGCATCTGCCGGTGGCATGGCCAGTACCAGTGCGGCCGCATCAACAGCGACTGCCCTAGGCGGTGGCGCCGGTGCCATTGGTGGTGCTGGAGCTATTGCTTATGCCGGAGGCTTAGTAGCGCAAAATAGTGCTGATGGAATTATCACCGGGGCAACAAGTACTGTATATGCAAGCGGTGCCGTAACGGCCACAGGATCTGCTGGTAAGAATGGTAGCAATGGCGGCGCGGGCGGCCAGGGTGGTACGGCGGCGAGCGGCGGCAATGGCGGCAATGCGGCGAACGGTGCCGTTGGTGGCGCTGCATATGCCGGTGGTCTCGTGGGATTAAACGCGGGACTTATTAGTATGGCTGATTCCACTGCGGGGCTTGTTACGGTGACGGGCGGCAATGGTGGCATGGGTGGCACGGGCGGAATTGGCGGTGCTAAAGGCACATCCGGCGCCGCAAACGG
>Ga0265336_10000323_pt1 | contig 32413 bp, 46 predicted proteins | sample 42119metaG_FD_193583 | JGI IMG/M metagenome (GOLD analysis project Ga0265336, IMG submission 193583) | Rhizosphere microbial communities from Carex aquatilis grown in University of Washington, Seatle, WA, United States - 4-21-19 metaG | ecosystem: Host-associated > Plants > Roots > Rhizosphere...
TCTTTTGTGTTTATCTGCTCTCGCTATAGGAATGGCATTAGCATATCTCTATGAATTTATACAAGCATTTTAAGGTATATATGAAAGAAATATCGCTTATATTGCCTGATAGCATACTTGAAATGGCTGAGACTATAAAAGATCTCTATGATAAAGACCATAAAAAACAGATATCATTATCTCTGGTTATATCTGTTCTTATTGAAGAGAAGTACAATAACATATTCTCAACAGATGTAGAGACACTCAAAAAGTTATTCGATAAAATCTCTTGGGCATCTATAGATTTTCATAAAGATTCCTAATATAGTATACATACACTACATTTCCATTTTTGTTCGGTGCCCAAGAGATTGGCTTCATCTTCTCTTGGGCTTTTATTTTTCTTCTCTTGCAGATCTATTCTTATAGTTTGGTTGGCTAAATACCAACTTAGCATATTCATCAGGATCTGTAGGGACCATACTCACTCCATTTGCTATCAACTTCTGATCCCATATTTCTTTAAGATCTTTAAAACATACTTCGTATTTATGCATAAGCACCCATTGTAGGCGTCTCTTCATATCTTCTTCAAATATATCTAATGGAACATCGTTTTGTATTACTTGTTTTTGTATATCCGTAAGTGTATATAATTCTTTATCGTTTACTGAAATTTTCATATTAAATCCTTCGTCTATCGTAGCCCATAAGAGCATAAGGAGATTAACAAACTAAATAACCTGATACAAATGTAAATCCTTGGTTGCTACCATTCATTGTATTGCCATGTATTCCAATTGTTTTAGTACTTCCCGAAACTATTGCCTGAAATACAGCTGTATCTCCAGCAGTCATATTTGCTAATGTGCTTCCATTCAAAATCAAAAAATTACCCGAGGCTTGCGTTGAAACAGGGCTTTCATATATTGGATCAAACACATTATTTGTTGTTTTGATTTGTAATTGACCTGTCGTATGAGCAGCACCGATATTTTCAATCATTATTGATGCATTAAATTGATATTTTCCCGTTATGGGTGCCGTAAAGGCTCCTGTCCCTGTCGAAAAATTTGTTCCTTGATCAAATATTTTTGTATCAAATAAAACAGTATATGTAGTTCCATCACCAGTAACATTATTTGATGTTGATGTTCCTAGATTTGCCAAAAAAGCTGGCTGAACTGTATTATAGTTTCTTCCGGAACTATCTACAGTCAATCCACTATTCATGGCAATATTACCAGATCCAGATTTTATAGAAGTAGCACTTGTAGTATTAGTAGAACCAATAGTAAATGTCTTTACCGCACCACCGGTGGCAATATTAACCGTATTAGCACTAGCATCTGTAGCAATACCTAATGTACCGGTTCCAGCATTTATAGTTAGAGCACCATTAGTAGCGGTAATATTCAATGCTCCTGAACCAGATTGTACTGTTGTTGCTGAAGTGCTGTTTGTTGATCCAAGAGTCGTTGTATGCGCATTAGCTGAGGTTCCAACAGTTACACCGCCCGTACCACAGTTGACTGCTACAGTACTTGTTCCTGTAGCATTACCTATCGTAACCGTTCGACCTGAAGAAGCACCAGTACCGATATTAACAGCATTATCAGTACTATCAGTCGCAGCCCCGAAAGTACCACCTGTAAAGCTAACATTAGCTGCAGATACTGCATTTGACCAATTATTATTTGTTGCCATTGTTTACCTTTCTTTTAGGTATATTATTACGGCGAACATATTTCCGTTTTACGGGTATTTCTTGTTTGGTTGTATTACCATCGCAAACTAAACAACATGAGGTTAGATCCATAAAATTCCCCGTTCTTAATCGTGATAACATTTGCATAACAAAACTTCTAAGAAACATCAAAAATATGCCAAGTGATATAGTTAACAATACTAAATCCATTATTACTCTCCGGTAGTAGTTATCTTTATATCAGGAATAAAAAAAACTGGATCTACTGATTCAATTACTCCCGTACCCGGATGAATATGTACCCTGCGTATAACTCCTGGAGATGGCGGGGGTGTTTTATCTTTTCTTTTTATAGGTTTAAATAGGCATGATACCATACATAAACTTATAAATATTGCTTTAGTTGATACTATCATATTCATCCTTTAAACTACCGTTATATTACCGACACTTGTCAGCACTACAAAGTCTGTATTAGCTGTTATACATAACAACCTTAAACAATCATATCGAAGAGTACTTGCCAAGCTTCCCGTAGCACCAGTAGTAGTATTAGAACTTCCAAAATGTATCGTCTGACCTGCATTTTGTGCAATGACCCATCCTCCTGCACCTTTTCCTGCAACTTCTATTATACTTCCAAATGCTGCAGTACCTGGTAACGTTAAAGTAACAAGTCCCGCATTATCTGCAACATATCCGTTATTAACAGCCATACTCGCAGAAGTACCGGTAACATCTGTCCATGTCATGGCAGTGCTTGTAGAAGCTATAGTTATAGTATTTGCAGTTGGGGTGATAGTTATTCCTGTTCCAGCCGTTATAGTTGCAGTGCCAAGCTGATCAGAACTATTAGTAACTACCGAAGCAACAGAACCCACGTTCACACCATTAATACCTGCAATATAACAGGCGTTCTGCTGTCCTGCGCTTGAACCACTTGTTCCAATACGAATCTTGTTAGATTCTGCAGCAGTTCCAGCATTACCAATAACAATATTTGATGATTCACTTGAGGTATAATTAATACCTGCACCAACTCCTATTCCTATATTATTTGATCCTGAAAACGTAATTCCACTTAATGAAGTTGATCCTAAAGCAGTGTTAGAACTTCCACTTGCATGTTCTAATGAATCAAATCCTATAGCGGTACTAGAATCTGTAGATGTTATAGATAATAAACTATTAACACCAATTGCAACATTACTATTACCTGATGCATTATTATTTAAACTATTAACACCAACTCCAACATTATCACCACCATTTATGTTATTCCTTAATGATTGTTGTCCTATAGCAATATTTGTGGATCCAGTAGTATTTGCTAATAATGAAAAGGTTCCAATACCTATATTAGACAAGCCCGTGGTTAATGCTTGAAGTATATTATATCCTAATGCAACATTATCAGTTGCATCAATAGTAGTAAGTGTTAAGTTACCTGATGTATCACCAACAAATGTATTATGAGTACCATAATTACTTATCCATTGATCACCTCCTAATTTAATAATACCCTGTCTTCCGTCTGAAGATGTATTGGGTATATTAATATTGCCGGAAGCATTTGTTCCTGTACCAGAAAGGGTTATATTACCGCTGGTTATCGTAAGTGCATTATTGCCTGTTGTAACAACCGATAGATCGCCCAAAGTAATAGTATTGTTGATAGCGGTTGTAATAGTTGAACCAGAACCTGAAGTGTTGATTCCATGTGCTCCCAGATCGTTAAGAATTCCCGAACTTGGTGTAGCAGTTCCACTATCTGTTACGAAGCTTTCTGCAACAGAAGAAGCTGTTGCCAATGTTATCGAACCGGCTCCATTTGTTACTGTTATACCCGTTCCCGCTGTTATTGTACTAAATACAGTTGGATTACCAGTAGATCCAATTGGTATTTGTCCATTAGTTCCATGAGCCAAAGATATCGTAACCGTATTGCCAGATCCAGAAGTAGTAACAGTAGTAGTATCACCATCAAGGTTAAGTACACCCGAACTTGGCGTAGCTGTTCCACTGTTAGTTACAAAGCTTTCTGCAACAGCTGAAGCTGCAGATATTGTTATTGTATTGGCACCCGGAGTTATAGTAACTCCTGAACCTGCCGTTAAAGTGGTAGAGCCAAGATGGTCACCGCTAATAGATACAACTGAAGCAACTGAGCCAACATTAACCCCAGTAATACCAGCAATATACGCTTTGTTTTGTTGTCCATTACCGGATCCTGTTGTACCAATTCTTAATGTATTAGCATCTGCTACTGTTCCAATATTCCCTATAACAATATTGCTTGATTCTGTACTTGTATAATTTGAACCTGCTGTTACCCCTAATGCCGTATTATATGAACCTGATGTTACAAGATTTAGTGCCCCACTTCCCATAGCAGTATTCTGAGTTCCGGTAGACACTCCCAAAGCAAGTTCTCCAACTGCAGTGCTATCATCTGTTGTAGTAATATCAAATAATGCCCCATATCCTAATGCCGTATTTCTATTACCTGATATTAATTTCTGAATAGAGGAGATCCCTACCGCCGTATTATTCTGTCCTGTAGTTAATGCATTTAATGCAGAATTACCAACTGCAGTATTACTTCCGGCAGATGTTGCACTTGCCATAGCCATTGAACCAACTGCAGTATTACCATATCCTGTTGTTATAGATGAAAGAGCATTATAGCCTATTGCAGTAGTATCAAAGGCACCCCCTATTGTTAATGTTGTATTACCTGAAGTCTGACCAACAAAGGTATTATGAGTACCGTAGTTACTTATCCATCTGTTACCACCAAAGGTTATTTCTCCTTGTATTCCAGATGAGGCTGTATTAACAAGATTTAGATTTCCCTTAGTACCAGTAGCTAATATAGTTACATCACCATTATTAATAACCGTATCACCAGTACCATTAGGTCTTAATGTTATATTACCATTAGTAGCAGGATCAATCGTAAACTGTCCTGTTCCCGGTATAACAGCACCATTGGTTGTTAATGCAACTATCTTAAATCTATCACCGTCAGACGCATCAGGACCAAATGCAGCACTTGCACCAGATGAGGTAGATTGATAAATATAAGGCGAACCTGCCGTATATCTAAAGCCTTGATTAAAATTTGCCATATTAATCCTTTATAACGTTTGGACAGTTACATAGCCCTGCCAATTGATAGTAGTTGCAGCTACACCAGTTACTACTATGCGTATAGCTTCAGCATTAACATCCATAGTAAAAGTAGGTCCTCCACCAAAATCTTCAGAAAAGTTAATAACTGGATCATTAATCATAACTGCTGGATTAATAGCATCTCTTCTAGCTGCGCCGCTCCCAAATCCAAATAATCCGGCAGAATAATCAGATTGAGCAGCTACCATAGATAGCGTTACTAATACTGCTTGAGAAACATCCAATACCTTAGAAAATAATACCGTAGGAGTAGCATCAACAGTAGTAACATCAAAATATCCCTGATTAGCTAATGATATGGTAAGTGTATGAGTACCGGGATTACCTGCTACAGTAATCCCTACACCATCACCAACTACATCTATTATTCCTAATATATCGGGACCTACAGGGCCTCCGGTATTACCTTCAAGTGCTAATACAGCACCGATCATGCCAGCAGTTGTTAAACGTGTAATTTGTGACATTAGTGCTCCCCATAAACCGCAGCTACGGTAGTATTACCACTTAATGCAGGTTCGCCAACATCGTATCTAACATATAGTTGTGTTCCTTGGGCTATCATAAATGCACCACCCGTAGTAGTTAAGTTTGAAGTAAAATCAAAGATAACTTGTGCAAAACTCGGAAGATACAATTGATCAGTTATACCATCAAACGAATATACTAATGCTACATCAGTATTGTTCTGTATGATCAACATTCTTATGGGATGCAAGAAAGGTGCAGGATCACCATTAGAATCCTGTACTGGATCATAGGTATCATCCATATCACCAAATGCTAATGTTTTTAATTCTTCGAATTTAGCTCTTATTGCATTATTGCTCATGTGCCCTCCGTTTCATCTACTTTTTTAGAGGAATCTAATGCTTGTTTAGCAAGCTTTAGCACTTCTTGAAGCATAGTGTATAACGCATCATATGTTTCACCATAAGGTGCACCATTTGGTATATGGAACATATAGGTGCGATCATCCTTAATAACTTCAAATACGATATGTGATTTCTTTTCCATGTTTATCCTTAAACGGTCATTGCCATGAAGTTAATTACTATACTATTACCGGTAACATCTGTACCACCAGCATTAAACAATACGACATTAAATGTGCCTGCACCAGGAACAATAGATCTAACAATAAGATCTGCATTGGTTGCTACACCTGTTTGATAAGCAGTAGCCATAATCATAGAAGTAGCGGCTACAGAGGCATTAGTTATAGTAAACGTTGCCGCTGCACCTGCTACAACATTCTGTCCAGTGAATATTGCTTGTCCCATATATGCACCGTTAACAACAGTAGATGCAGCTGCAGTAACTGATAATCCTTGTATTGCAAAGCGACCTGCTGTAGTGACTACCAAAGAACCTGTTGTATTAATACCTACTCCACCAGTACTTGCACTAATATTTATACCACCACCAGCTGTGGGAGCACTAAGAGCGATTGCATCAATAGCAGCTTCGGTTCCCGTAATATTAACTGAACCACCAACAGAAGATAAAGTAAGATCTTGTATTGCACCTGTTACCGTAATATGTGAAGCAGTTTGTCCATCTAAATCAATAGGGCCACCGACACTAGTTCCATTTATACCTCCTGAACCTGTAGTAAATGTTACACCACCGGCTGCATTAGAAGCATGTAATAAAATCGCATCAACCGATGCATCATTTGAGTTAATAATGACATCATTACCAACACTTGCTAAAACTAAGTTACCGCCAGTAACCGTTATATTAGAATTGCCATCAAAACCAGCATTGAGTATACCGTTTGAATTTACTACAAACCCACCAGTACCTGTATTTATTGTTATACCAGTTGCCGCATTACCATTAGCATTAATAGTAACACCTGTCGCAGCAGCTTGATCGGAAACTAAAGTCAATCGTGTAGCAGCTGTAAGGGTAATACCACCTGCATCTGCTTCTAAGTTAATTGCACCATTCTGAGTAGATTGAACTGAATGTATAACTATAGTACTTGCTGCGCTTGCATTCTCGGTTAATGATATAGTACCCGCACCAGCAACTGTAGAAGTAATATGTGTAGGCCCATTCTGAACCGTAAAGGCATTTGTTACTGTTAGATTGTTAAATATACCGGCACCTCCAGTAATATCTGTCCATGTAGGAACACCAGCAACAAAGCTTGTTAAGGTAAATACCGCATTGGTAAGCGTATTAATCCATTCTTGACCAAGATCATATTTGTCATTAGCGTTAGGATCGCGATTAGCTATAATTGGTGGATTAGCTACAAATATCGTAGGAGCTGTGAGGCCGTAGGCTCTTTGTGGACGTGTCTTAAGTGACATACTCTTCCTCATAAATTTAAAAATGTATTGCTTCATCATTAACATAACCAGTTATACAAACCATTTGCAATAATAATATTTTTTGATATCATAGTATCATGATGTCTATAAATAAATTAGGAATTAAATAATGGAAACTGAACATAAGTTTGTTATGAGAATAGATGAAGGATTATTCAAAGAGATTAGGGTTTATTGCATAAGAAAGGGAATAAGCGTTAACAATTTTGCTAATCAGGCAATAAAAGAAAAGTTTAATAATGATCTTATTAAAGAAGAAAGAGCTATAAAAAGAGATGAAGAAAAAAGAATTAATTTCGAATCAATTTTAGATAAGATATAGGGATATTAGTTAGGGAAAATTTATGGAAAAAAAGAATTTATCAAACTCAGAAGAAGCTAAAAATAAAGCACAAGCGCATTTATTCAATCTACTATCATCAATCATATATTTAGTAATTGGATTTCCCCTTGTATGTTTATTATTGTTGTTTGCTTTTGCTTTTTGGGAATCATATAAACCTATCGGTATAATTGTTATTTGTGGAATATTAGGTGGTTTAATTGGTCATTATTTTAGAAATGACTTTAAAGATTTAATAATTTTATTAAGATTAAAATAAATCTGCCATACATTTAAGCATGGCAGATTTATATATTATTTTTAAAAAATTTGGCAAATATATGCTTTATATTTATTTAATAATATTTGTTATTATTGTATATATTAATATTTTTAAATGTTAAACAAAGCTTCTGCTATTGTATGCCTTTGCTGTTGATCAGGCGTTCTTTGCACTATAGGTTCTGTATAAGAATCATAACCTTTTTGCACAGCTTCACTTCCTAAATAACCCCCTAAAGCACCTAATAGACCACCTCCAATAGCTCCAGGAACACCTGCCCATAAACCACCTTGAGATCCTGCTAATGCACCTCCTAATATTGTTCCTATACCTGCACCCGCTAATGATGTGGCAGGCGATATATTTTTCTTAAGTTCTTTAGGTGATTGCGATTTAGAGAACTTTATAGTTTCATCTATATTTTTTTCCCATTTCTTAAACAGATCTTTTTTAATGGGTTTCATACGAGCATTTAGTTCTAATTTGAATGCTTCTTTTGATATTCCCGGCTGATCTCTAACAATTTCATTGGCAATACGGCCTTTTTCTATTCCCAATTGATTTTGCAATTTAATACCTTCTGCAACATGCAATTGACCTTCCATACTTTGGCTTAATGAAGGCACTGTATCTAAGAAAGCTTTCATTTTTCTATCGGATATCTTTGACCCAAATAGCTTTGCCGCATTAATTACATATGTACTTCTTATCTTTTCTAACTTTTCACCCGTAGGTGTTTGAAATAACATCTTAGTTATAGGCCCAACAAGACCTCCAATTACTGGAGCATCTTCAAGAGATAATAAATTACCCGCTAATCTACCAGGTGCTTCACCCGATCTTAATAAGTCTGTATATTCATTAATCTTATCGAATGACTCTTCAGATGCTGTTGCTTCATCATCAATCTTGGTCATAACGGGTTGCAATTCTTTTCTACTTAACTTTAAATTCTCAAATTCTTGTTTACGTTCTTGCGATCGTTCTTTAGATGAAAAAGCTCTTTCTTTTTGAATTAACTCAATAAAAGGCAACATCTTTGTAGGGTCGCCACCTTCTTGAATATATTTTTGAAACTGATTTAGAACATTAGGCATTTGGTCATCGTTATTACCAGAAGTCATACCATTAGATTGTTTGCCGCTTAATATTCCTGAAACAGATTGGGCAAACATTTGTTCTTGCTTCTGCTTTTGTCGCTGTTTAATAATAGCATTCTGTACAGTAGGTGGAAGCTTAGCTACTTGTGCCGCTTCTTTATCATCAAATAAACCTGATCCTAATAAACCTTGTGCATATTGCGATGTTTCATCTATGCCAAGCCCTCTCCCAATAAGAGAACCTAATCCACCTAGTCCTGCTCCTACTAATTGCGTTCCAAGTTGCCCTACTCCCTGTCCTACTGAAGAAGCTAAGCTTTCTTTAAATAGATCAGTTAATGTTTTAGGATTTTGAGCTAATTGTCTCATATTATTTCCTTATAGAACCAAATAATTTATCAAGTCCCAAATTTCCTTTGTTGGTTAATTGACCGCTCATAAGTAACTCATTCAACAACTCAGGATGTTGCTTTAACAATTCCAACAATTGTAACCAGTCCATTTGCTGTTGTTGCTGTCCAAACATTTGTTGATTGTCTTTTTCAGGTAACTGGAACTTCTTTTCTTTATCCGCTTTTAATAAACTTTCTATACTATTACCTGCTTGGCCAAATAATCCGCCAGTAGCGCCTCGTATTGCAGCAGAACCATAACGCGCTAATGCACTTTGTTGTGGCGTATTCGGTTGCAAGCCTTGGCTTTTTCGTTTACCAGTAAGAAATTGCATTTCAGGTTGTTCTTGCTTACCAAATAGATCACTCAAACCTTCTTTACCAACTGATAATCCTGCTTTTACAAGAGCTTCTATAAGAAATGGTGCAGCGGTAGCTGCTATTGCGCCTATCATATCAACTTCCTAACCAATTAAATAGACCACCTAATAAATGACTTCCACCTCCTAATGCCAAACCGCCTAATGGTCCGCCAAATGCTGCTCCTGCTGTACCCGCATAAGGCGAAGCACTCTTAAAAAAGTTACCAAAGCTTTGTAACCATCCTGGGTTCTGTTCAGGTTGTGTAGGATTAGATTGATTTTGATTCTGTTGATTCATCTGTCCTTGATTTGGCATATATTGTTGTGGATTATATGATTGAGGATTAATTGATCCTGCATATTGCGGCCATTGCATCATATTCTGTTGTTGTTGCTGCATACGCAATGGGGCATATGATCCTTGCATATTCATAGGATTCATTTGCTGCTGTGAACTGAGCATCTGAAAAAGCATATTCATAAAGTTATTATTGCCCATTTGTTGCTGCATCTGTTGGTTCATTTGGGGATTTTGTTGTCCGAATTGTTGCTGATGTGCATTCTGTGTCCATTGCTGAAATGGTTGCTGATATTGATTAAGCGTGCTTGTAACAGAATTAAGTCCTGATTTTAATGTATCCAAAAAACCTGCCATTATTTTCTCCCCGCTGCATTTTTTGCTTTAACTACAAGAGCATCATATAACTTCTTAATTTTTGCTTGTTCTTTATTCTTCCAATATCTATATAAACTGTTTAGATTGCTTCTACGTGCTAATCGTGCTGGTTCAATATGTTCGAGCAATTCTAATATCATTGGATCATTAGTAGATGCTAGTTCACCAACTCGTCTCATATATCCTGGAGTAACTCTTCCGCTTAATAAAGGTGAATTAGCATATTTGAATGCTGCTTGTGCAGTAGGTTGCAAATGTTGTGGAACTTTCGCAAAGACATCTTTTAATGTTTTAGTAACATCAGGCGATACACCTTGAGGTATTTCTTGTGATGGATGTCCGGGACTTAATTGACCACGTATGGCATTGCTTATTTGCTCAGTTAATGTTCGTGGGTAGTCCTGACCTTTTCCATATGGCGCATTAGTTCCTTCAAAGGTAGGTCTCAACCCTAAATTAAATAATTCAGGTATCTGTTGTAATTTTGCAAGTTCTAGCTGTGTACCATATTGGCCTTTAAGTGCTGCTAATTTAGATTCTAAATCTCCACCTGCTTGTGACAAAGCTTGGGGTAATGCGCTAGTAGACAAAGTACCACCACCAGCAAATCGTTCCATTATTTGCGGTATTGTAGTTTGCTGAAATTCTCTTCTTGCTTGTTGCTCAATAGGATTAAAATAACTCATCTGGTTACCCGGTGCTAATAACCTATATAGCGCATTGGCAGTTATAGCGCCTTGCGCACCTTCTTGCCATGGTTGAACTGTAGGTAATTGATGATATCTTAACTGTCCTTCTGCATTGGGAGTTTCCCCATATTGTGGCTGGTAATAATGTTGTTCATTTGATTGTTGAGGAGCAAAAGCATTGCCAAGCCAACTATTGGCTCGTTGCCAGAGTCCTTGCGGTGTTTCATTAGGAGGTTGTTGCAACATACTAATTCCTTTCAATAAATTAGATCATGATTTAATTCGATCGTATCATAGTTAACAAGCAGAAAAAATGTTTTTTTAAGAAGGATATAAAATGGCACAGAATTCTAATTACTCTTATTTACCAACTACTGAAGTATATGATTATGGTTATATACAGAATCTAGATATAAATAGTCCTGAATTTAAGCAGTTTTTGGTTAAGTTATACCAGAATACTAATCGTATAACTACTATGCTTAATACTAAAGATACGGGTTATTATATTACTGATGAACTTATTAATGGACAGCAATGGTTCCCAGATCCAGCATTAACATCAACAAGTCCCCAAAGACAAGTATTCAGAAACATATATCGTAAAGTTATTGTATTTGGAGCATTACCTGTTGCAGGTACCAAATCTGTTCCTCACAATATACCTGTAGATGCAACGTATACCTTCACTCGTATCTATGGAGTAGCTAATGATCATACTGGCGAAACTTATTTACCATTACCATTTGTATCATCAATAGATATTGCTCATATGATTGAGCTTAATATTGACCATACCAATGTAAATATTATTACCGGCATAAATAGATCAAACTATACAGATACCAATATTATACTTGAATACTTCCATGCTTAGATGAAATAATCACTACTTGGTTCAGCATAAAACATCATAGCATTAAGGGTAAAGTTACTAAGTGCTATAGTTCTATCTAACATTTGCGCATCAGTTAATGATATATTTAGCTGTATAAAGTTTCCATCAGCTTGGATATACATACTATGCCATAATTGCAATTGTTGTTGTTCTAAAGGGACTAATGCATAGGGTGTCATTTCTAATATACCATTGGATATTGCTGCACCTGAATCATTAGCTTCTTGTTGAAGTCCAAAATTACTGGTAGAGGTATAATATTCTATGAATACTTGTCCACCACCGGTTTTATCAATATTAAAATCAACTTTGTTTATATAAAAGTTACGACCTTCTTTATCAAAGAAGTTATATTGCTTGGTATTAATATTTATACGAGATACCAATGATAAAGTTCCACCACCGGTATAGGTTGGCATACCAGGATTCTCCAAACGTGTAATAACTATATTATTAGCATCAACAACGGTTTCAACTTCAAATATCATATCTGCAAGATCAGGTATATTAGCACCCGTAGCAAATTGAACTCGTACAAAATCACCAACAATAAGATTATGATTAATAACTTGCAATATTGGCAATAAGGGGTTAGCAAAGTTTATATTGGTTATCTGCAAACTCACACTATTAGAAGTAACATCAGGATGCATTAAGAATGTATATCCTTCTTGATTACCAGCAACGACAAACTTAAATAGACCAGCAAATATATCTTCATCCCATTGAGCATCTATTTGGTTCCATTGAATATTTAATGCTTCCCATTGGAATCCAAGAGTTATATCAATCTGTATGTTGCCTAATGCAGTTATACTATCATCCCATACAGCCCAATTATTAGTAGAATAGTTATAAATAAGTAATTTATCGGGGAAAACAGTATCTCGATCAGCACTTGGATAGGTCCATAATACTAACTCGTTAAAATAATCTCTGATACCCCAGACTCTTTGGGGGCCGTTATTATCATTCTCAAAATCAAATATCTGTTGGGGTATCTTATTGTCTATACGCTCAACATTTATACCATTACAGGCATGTATACCCACTACACCTATACCCATTGCAGCTTTATCAAAAGGTACTATTGAAAAGGTAGATTTTATGCCAAGTTCTGAGTTTATACGCTGTATATCAAATGGTTGTGTATTATTGCCAAGATAAACTAGTTCCCAAGTAGATTCTTCACAGAACACAAATAAACGATCTTTAATAGCTTCAACGGTAATAATTTGCTCAGCTGTAGGTATATCTAAAAATCCAGCTCCACCTTGGATCCATGCATTAGCATCATGTGCTGTTCCAACCCAGGACCATCTAATACGCTGTGGGAAAGGCATTGGGGCACCCCCAACTCGTTCTACCGTATTAAAGAGAACCATACGACCTTTGAACTCTAATATTGCTCTACAGGTATATACAAAGTTACCGGCATTATCAAATATAGGGGTAAAGTTAGCCCATAACCCTGTTGAAGGTGTAAAAAACTTAATAACATCTGCAACCACAAAATTGGTAACATACAGAATATTCTCAGTCAGTCCAAGATTGTTTATAGTTACTCCCCAAAAGAAGTCATGATCAGTTCCCGTCCAAACTGCCGTACCTAATCGTTCCCAATATCCGGTACCAGTCGGTGAAAATACATAAGCAAATTGCCTATCAAATGCGACGGTTGTTTCACGTATTATTGCGGTAGTTATTATTGAAGCAAATCCCATAACAGGTGTAGCAGAATAGAAATATACTTCTGATAAACGCAAAGCACCCGTAATAGTTACCGTACCATTAGTTGTTGAATAGGTCCCTACTGCAGCACTATTTGATAGCATCGGAGCTGGGTTACCATTTGCTATAACCTGAAATATATCTGAATCATTATGTGCTTCATCATCAATATAAAATGCTTGTCCTATCGCAAATATGTCACCAGGTACCACAAAAGGGCCAAAGTCACCGAATCCATCTGTGGTGCCTATATTAATAGCCAAACGCGTATGAAATTGAGCATAGCGCGCAGCAACGGCTGTGTTTAATGGTAATCCACCATAACGTTTACGAACGCGTCCATAATAGAGATATGCGTTCTCTAGATCAGAGAAGGCTTCTTCTTGAATTAACCATGGGCGTACATTCTTTTCAAGTCCAGAATTAAATGGCGCTATCATAAACCGTGGCATATTACACCCCAATAACAAAATAAGTAAAATTAGTATCGGTTGCCACTACTGCTGGCAATGCTGAAATTGATAACGAATTAACAAAAATAGAGGCTGTAGTAAAAGCGATTAATTGTACCATTGTATCAGGAGTATTGTTTATCGTAGTAATTACCGCACTATAAACTTGGGTAAAACTAGGGATATGTACATCACCATCATCAGGAAAATTATATGTTGTTACACCAATCGCCGTTGCAATTCCCCATTTAATTAACATACCAGATGGCAAAAAAGACCACCCAATAGCTGCATTATTTCTTTCAGTCATAGGCAATGTTAATCCATTATTTTCTTGACGCCAGAATAATTCTGTTATTGTTGAATATTGTCCTTCTGCTGCGAATAAACCACCTTCATCAACTGCAGTAACCGGAGGACCCGCTTGTTCTGGCATCTGCAAGAACTTATGCTTACCTTGATCTCCAAGGTTCATAGCAATATGGTTAACATTAAATGCGGTATTAATAGTCTGAAAGTTCTGGAGTATATCATTCTGAGAATTAGATATTAGATCAGTTGGCTGTGGTATATTTGGATTAAAAGCCATATTATATCCTTGTATTTATTTCTAATAATATTATCTAGTAGTCCACCACCAACCATTATTAATACTGCCATATTCAGTTTGTTGGGTATATATAGTGGTTGCTCTTTGTTCAGAGTATTGTACTAATGTCCGGCGATTGCATAATGCTTGTTGTTCTAGATATTCAGGCATAATCTTTTGAACAGTATCATAATCAGATCTATCTTCTAATAGTTTCTTAGCTGCTCCATAAGAAATATATTGCCACCATTCTTCTAGTTGGGGACTTTGTCCAGCTTGTAGTAATTGCGTAGGACGTACATATACTTCAAACTCTACTTTATAACTATCATCTGGTACTGGCCTTAGATAGAAGATGTTTTGGAAATACATCATCATACTTGGACGTGATGGTTCATATGGTACTGTTTGGGTATATATTGGTTGTCCTACTCCAGGAGCTATAGGAAAGTTTATATTAAATGCACCTGAAATATAGTCAATTGCGCCTATAATTGCGTTAGTATCATTTTGTAATAAGTTACCCAAACCATCATCGTGTGCTGCAATCGTAAGCCCAAATTGATCAAAAGAAGATATTACTACTTCTCCTGTTAGGAATGGAGCTCCAGTAATAATACCCGCATAAAGTAATGTAACACCATTACCCTGCGCAAACTGTACTTTACTTGTTATCTTAGGGAACCATGCAAAGAACTCTGATTCAGATTGAGTATATTGTGCAAGATAACCACCAATATAGAGTGGCTCTTTAACGTTTAAGTTTATATTCTCGAAGTTAAGTAAATTAGCAGAGGTTGCATCATTAGTTGCATAACTATCTTTATATGCTGACGTATAGAAACTAAATGTCTGTGTTAATTTAAATGTCTTGAGATGCTCTGGAAAATCATACGCAATAAAAGTATTAACATATTCATCTATCTGAGCATCAGGTACCAATGCAGGGGAAGGTGATCGAGTCAATCTTCTTATTTTTTGCCTAATAGAAAATAGTGTAGAATCCGCCATTATACACTCCTCCAAGTTCTGCCATGTTTTATAAAATATATTATGCTATAATTCACATTAAACATCCTTGCAATTTCCTTTAAAGCTTTATTTTCTGCTAGTAACTGTCTAATTTGTATAACATTTTCCGTCTTTAATTTAGCACATCGATGACTTTCGCCCTTAACATGTCTATCTCTTTTTCTATTATATTTATCGTTTGAATTATCTTGATGAGTACCCAAATATAGATGTGTTGGATTGGTACATTTTCTATTATCACATTTATGTAGAACTATTTTATCTTTTGGGATTTCACCATTATGTATCATCCAACTTGCTCTATGAGCTGCAATTAACTTTGGGCTCATAGATAGTAATCCATATCCTCCAGATAAATAGCCTTTCCAATCCCAACAATCATTACCTTTTATAACATTTTTTTCAAAATAAATTCTTAATCTGTCTTGTATTTCTTTAAATGTAATATCTTTTTTCCAATATACTTGTGGTTCATGTCTATTAATTTTCAAAGAACAAATTGAACTGCAAAATCGTGGTGGACGATCTTTTCTAATTAATTTCAACTGCTTTTCACAAACCAAGCAAGTTTTATTGAACTCATGCATAGCAATACCTTGTAATAAATGTTTAAAACTTTCTTTCGAAAATAATTTTATACTATTATTATGGTATCCGCTATCTGCCATTACTACTCTCCTTTAGCTACTTTATCTTTTCTATAGTAACAATCTTCTTATCAACTTGGTTACCATAAATAAATTCACTACTCGTAAAGCTATATCTGCGTACTTTTTTTCCTACGCGAACTGATGGCTTACCTTGCGTATCCATTTCATAAGCATGTACCGGATACCATCCTGTTTCATTTAGATGCTTAGCAACACGCAATGGTACTTCATATTGCTGACCATCTATTAATTCGTAGACTTCAACAGGGTCACCTTTATACTTTAGAAATGGGAATTTCAAGGTGCCACCTGGTACTTCTAAAAAGTTAAATGTACCACGTACTTTTTCATTATCTTGGGCACGCATATTTTCAATATCGAGTTTACCACTTTTCTTTTTTACAACACTATTATTTGTTATGACTTTTGCTAAGCCACTTTGTATAACTGCTTCCATGATTTCTCCTTTTTATAAAAGGGGAGCTTTTATACCCCCCTCAAAGTTATATATTAAAATGCGTCACGTACTTCGTCTGCTTTTTCTGCATACCAATAGATGACATCACCAACAAAACCAGCAGGCCCATTATGACCACCACCTAGCATCATGCCAAGTATCATGGTGTTATAAGAAGCATCTGCAAGAATGTTATAAACTTGTCCATTTGGATTTGGCGGATATCCAAGAGCAACTGCTGTATTTTCACCATTAGAAGCAACCGTAGCGGGTGCAAATGGTACTGCAGCTTGTAGTGGATATTGAAATGCCGTGAATCCAGTGGTATTAATATTAACGGTTATCGTATTAGTTGCTACTGCATTATTTTGTGCAATAATCGTACCATACAGACCATTAATTTCGATCATACCGAACGCAGCGGGTACCGTAAATAATACCTCTTGTCCTACCGTAAAGTTATGAGTAGAACTCAAAGTAACTACCGCTTGGGCAGCTTGAGTAATATTCACAATGTTTAATACCGGTGGGAAGAACGTACTATAGTTACGATTTACAATTCGATAGAATCCATTAACACCAACACCAGGTCCATTAGCTAATGCATTAGCAATACGGAACGAAGTATTAGCGACAATGGTATCAATAGTAAACTGTATACCAGATATATTCATGTTGTTATTAGCAGCACTACCCGTCAATATAACGGTATTACCCGCAATCAATCCTGCGGTACTTCCCGTAGATACGATTGGGCGCACTACGTTCGTAGATGCAGTTGTTGCTACTGCAGGGCCTACAATTGGATCAGTTTGATCATTAACTAAAGTAAATCCACCGCCATTAAGACCCAATGCATTCATCTGTAAGGTTAATGCACCATTCGTATTATAGGTTCGTATACCGTCACCCTGCACCATGCCACGTTGCCATACATATGTATAGCCTTGGCCTGGGTTAGCATTTCCACCAACATTAGAATAGTTAATAACCACCATACGATCTACATCAGAACGTATAGGAATAATGGTATTAAGACCGGTAGAAATAAAATTACCTACTTGTATAGTTGACATGATACCCCCTTATGCTAACGTAGCACGCTGGTTTATTATCCAGGTGTCGTTTGTTATAACTGGAGCTTCAGCGAACTTGTAACCAACAGAGCAATTTAATGCTAATGGTCCACCAGCAATCATCGGAGGTATATAGATAAAGTTAGCTGAATATCCATCTTGCTCGATACAGCAGTATGCTTCTAAACCAGTGTTAAATACGTTATAAACATCAGCACCCATAGCAGAACTAGTAGGCGTTACAGAACCAATAGAAGATACTAAATATCTCATATTGGATATAGAACCCCACTCTGCTGGCAAGATATTCATCTGCGAAGGATATTGCGCTTTAGCAATAAATCCATCAACAGCTTCAAAGCTCGGGATCATCTGTGAGTTAGCCATCGCCCAGTAAGAATCACGAATTGGTGCGGTGCCAAAACGATCTTCGCCTTCAATGTTATCCATGATTGTATATGCGTTAGCATGCACAAGCATAGTTATAATATTGTTAACGTCTTCTCGAGTTATTTCAGTAGGCATATCACCATTCACACCATTAACACAGTTAATCTGTGCCGCAGTTGCTTGCAACATATTACGTGTTAATTCATCTTCTGTTTGTCTGCTATCTGTTACTTTTGTGACCTACTTTCATAGGCGGGGACTTTCTCTACTTATCCCTCAGATTATTTCTAATCTGTTCAGAGCACCGCATCTTTCTTTCGAAAGTCTTCTCGCTTGCTACGTTCACGCTGCGATATATATCGCTTGCGCCTTGTTGTCTCCAGCTTTACCTGGTAAGAGGTTCAAGTCTATCAGAGAAGATTTATTGTCCCCCAGTTTAAGGGACACACCAAGACGTAAGGCTGCTTCGTTTAATACCATTCTGTTACTTTTGTGACCTATTTCTAGGCGGGGACTTTCTCAACTTATCCCTCATACTATTTCTAGTATGCTCAGAGCACCGCATCTCCTACCATAGGAGTTTCCTCGCTTGCTACGTTCACGGTCCCAAATAAGGGTTCCGCCTTGTTGCCTTCAGCATTACCTGGTAAGGGTTTCAAGTCTATCAGAGGAAATTTAACGACCCCATATTCATTTAAATGCTTAATATTTTCATAGCACATTTCACGCATAATAAATTGCTCTTCTGTTTTTTTATATCTACCATTTTGTGATTCAAATAATTCACAGAACTTTAACAATTCTTTTGCTTGCTCTTTCTTATTATGTAAATATGGAATAATAAGTTTTAGAAATTTTATTGCTTGATTTCTTTTAGTTACACTAAATCTATAACAAAATCCTTGTAGCGTAGTATTTGACTTATAAATTGATATTCTTCCTAAACGTGAATTTCGTCTAATAAACTTGAATACTTTGGCACTTATTAAACTTAAAGATATAAATGGTGAATATCTAAATCCACTTTTAGTTATTTCTTTTTTAATAGAAAATGATCCATCTGTATCAAATAATCCAGAAACATACTCATCAAAAAAAGAACTTTTATTTTTAGGCATTCTATAATTTTGCCTTATAGCCGATAACATATCTTTACTAGTATTTAGATTAATTATTTCTGAGTATATATTATCTCTATATAAAACCTGTTCTTTAGTTAATGATATACCACGCTTAAAAGGGTTTTCTTTAATAAACTTTAATAGCAACTTTGTTTGTTCAGATTTTATCTGAATATAAGGCTCAATAACTTCTAAAAAAGGCAAACAATTAGCAGATTTTTCTAATTTCCATTTACACTCAATTTTCTTATTAGCTCTTTTTATATCAATCCTATAACCACCAAATAATTTTTTCAATAAATCTGGAAGACATCGGTTTGATTTAGAAAACTGAATACACGGATAATATAATGGAGCTCTTTCATCATGCTCAATTTTTTTTATGAGCGATAAGCTTCCATCTCCATCAATTATTCCTGCTATGAATGCCATACTTACTTTTTCCATGTTACTCCTACAATAATTATTATTTTATCATAGGATATAGTTTACAATGGTAGATAGTTAATGTACAATTAAATTATTAGCATTGTTTATTATTAGTTTAGGGTCCTGATTTTGAAGCGTAACCTGTTCATTGATTAAAATATACGTACCATAGAACTGAATCTGTGCGTCTATGTCGACGGCCGTTAGCTCTTGAGCTGGTGGAGTTACACCCGTATTTCCTAATGGTACTAATGCTACATCAAGAGGATTATATCTACGCTGCCTGAAGAATCTACCACCATTGCGTGGCATAACTTTCTTCACGGCTGGTATTTTGTGGATCATGCGTGGAGTCGGCACGGACAGTAGTTTATAACTAAACGACTGTTGTACGGCTGCAGGCAGGACCGAAGTTGTTGTTATAGGCATATTTATTCCTTACACAAATAGTTTTACTATCCTGTAAGTTTGACGAGAACTTGTTTACGTCATTGAGATGGCGAATCTCAGATACGCCAAGAATATTTGAAATCGTGACATTATGTCACAGGTTGAGATAACGAATCTCGTTACGTTACATATAAAATACTATAGATAAAAACATAAATGCAAGTAAACCCCCAAGCAAAGAGATCAACTTGGGGGAAAAAAGGAGTAAGCCCATTGGGGCAGAAGCTATCTTTGTTTCATTGCGTCTAATGCTTCCTGGAAGAACTGTTTCTTAAGTTCTGGTGTTAGACCTTGGGCAAACGCATTTGCTTTGTCTAATGGCGTATTTGTTGGTCTTTCAAGGGATGCTGTTGAGCGGGGCTTAACCGAGTTCTGTTGTACGACAGACTTCTCTTGGTTATGTTGCTCTTCTTTATGGATCCCCAAAGCACGGATCATACGATAAGCACTTACTGCCTTACTGTACATATCAGGATTGTTTGTTATCGTAGATGCCATCTCAGGTTCTTGCTGCTTGAGTAATTCTATATTGCTTTGACTGAGCACTTGTTCTATATCAGGATATTGTTGCTTTAGTTTTGATTCTGTTTGCGATAAGTATACCTGTTGCTGTGTATCATAGTTTCTACGTTCTATATCTTTAAGTTTCTCTTCAAGCTTCTTATTAAAGTATTTCTTGTCTACTAACTCTTCTTCATCTTCATGATCATCTACAGGCGCTGATACTTGAGCTTTATTTTGATATTCAAGCGCATATCTCTCAACCTCTTTTAACACCTTTAATGCTTGATCACGCTCTTGTTCTGCTTTAAGTTTTTCACGCTCTATCCGTTCTTTGGATTCACGCAACTGTGCGAAGTTACGATCAGCGTCAGATTGCTTTCTTTCTGGTTCAACTTGAGTGTCTTCTTGTAAGATTTCTTGAGTATCATCATTTAGATTATCTATCATTATCTAACTCCTTCTAATATGTTTGAATCGCTCTTCTCTCCGGAGCGTCTCTTTGCTTCTGCCAATAATGTGCCATCATAAAAATCAAGCACGTACTTAAATAGTTCTGTTTCTTTAACCTGTAACGGGTTATGCATCATTGCTATTGCGGTATCACGGTCTGGAATAACCCATATAAACTGCAAGTTCTCATCTGCTATGTTGTAATGGTATACCGTTTGATCAAACGTTGGCGTAGGGCATGTTTGTTGTGCCAGATAATATTTACGCATTACATTTGGTAACAAGAACTCTTTTTTACTTATAACAGTTATATAGAACTCTTTAGTAAACTGCTTTTTATTTATATCGACACATTTCTGTATCTCTTTTATATATTCTTCTTGAGTGGATTTTTCTATATCAATAGGTGATACCAGATAGCCGTCACCCTTATTTATTGCATCTATAGCTTTTTTACCTAGTGTAGTCATACTCTCTCTCTTTATAGTAACAGCGAAGGAGGGTAGATGAGAACCCTCCCACGAAAAGGATAGAACAATGAAGCGCTTAATTATCTTCTATCAGCCGCTTTGCGAGCTTCACTAAAAGCAATTGCTAATGCTTGCTTAGTATTGCGTACCTTAGGGCCTTTCTTACTGCCACTATGCAACTTTCCCTCGCCAAACTCATGCATAACTTTCTTCATCTTTGATTTCTCAACTTTTTTACGCATGGTTTTCTTAATATCTTTATGTGCGTTCTTTTTAGACACTTTCTTCTTTGTTTTTGTTGGCTCAACTTTATAGCCAACAATAGAAGGCCTACCTGCAGTGTTAGCCTTTTTGTGCTTAGGCTTGGTAACTTTACCTTTCATATGCATTTCTACATGTGAATGTTCTTTAGGTGTCTCAATCGCGCTCATCTCTTGAACATAGTGATCTCTCATATTCTCATGATACTTCACCATCTCTATATGATGCGCAAATGGTTTTAGTTTTATATCTTTTTTCTTCATAACTACCTCATGTACCGAACATAATTCTGTTGCTCTTTGGCATACGCAGCATATTCGGGCATAGCATCATTACTCGCAAGAGTAGGAACTAGACTGTTTGCATAGCTATAATTATCCATTGATTGATTGGATATCATATTGCTATCACGATGTGGTGCTAATAATGCATTAGCTATCTCTGTTGCTCTGCCAAACGGACGTAACATTGCTGGCATGGATATCAATACATTGTATGAGAACGGTCACGTTTCATAATGATGCTTGATTCTGCAATTTCGCCATCAATACCACGAATTGTATCATCATAACCTTGTGGTCCTTGTGGATACTTTCTGTATGGTTCCATGAACCCTTCAGTAGGCATATTAGCGAACTTAGTCGTATCGTTTGTCACATACTGACCAGCAGCGGGACCTTGTGCACGAACGCCTTTGTTATATTCAATATCATTAGGTCTTTTAACCGTACGATATTCATTATATTCAGATCCATCAGGACGCTGAACAGTTTTGTATTCATTATAATCATCACCTACATCGCGTCTTGCCATGCGGTAATCATTATTCCCATAAGATTTTTCTAATGTACTAAATCTTTTGCCGATAGATTTCTGTTTACGTGCCATGGTACTCTCCCTAGCATATAGTTTTAATATATTCACTGTTGTGCAGGTTGCTGCACTTGGTTTAATGCAGAACGTACTTGATCACGTTCCATAGATTCAATTTTTTGTTGCTCAACGATATCTTTAACCACTTGTACTGCTTGCTGTACCTTGGTCATATCCATACCTTCAAGCTCTTTAAGCGTCTTCATTATACTTACTACCGCTAGCACATTATCTTTCTCAGCAGTAGCTTTACGTTCTTGAGCTTGTGCTTGATTGTCTTGTATACGACTCATACGCTCCATACCAAGTCCTTGATCAGCTGCAGCGCGAGCTTGTGCCATCTGCATAGTTGCTTGTTGTTCTTGCATAGCCATCTGAGCCTGTGCTTGTTGTTGCTGTTGTGCCATCTGTGCTTGTTGTGCCATCTGCTGCATAATACGATCTTTATTCTGGATAGTAGCAGCATCAATAAGAGCAGATTCTGGTATGTTAATACCCGCTTGCTTGAGATGTAATAGTTGCGCAAACTCCATCTGCTTTTGGGTAGTTGTATTGAACCCTTCTTCAACCGCAGCATGATACTTACCAAACTTACGGTTGTAGAACGCTTCAGTTGGCTCTTCGCCTAGAATATTTTTAACTTTACCTACGGTGAAATTCTTTTGAATAAGCTCAGTAACTATAGACCCTACAAGGGTACAAGCTCTGTCTAGACGATCGAATATAGGCTCAAGAGTAGTAAGACCCGCACCTTGTCTTAACATCGATAGTATGCCTGCTTTGTCGTCTTGGGCGCTTCCGAGAAGTTCTTCATTTACCCCAGAGATTTTCATCGCTTCTTGATCCAATATATCTGCAAGTTGAAGCATAGATGGCGGCACTTGTGGTGGCTGGATCTGTTCAGCATCAGTCATCTGCGCATCTTTCTTGAGTGCAAGACCTTTACCTTGACCTGTTAAGAATTGATCAAGAGGATTAACTAGAGCATTTTCTTTATACTTCCAACCAGAGTTGATCTGTGATTCTAATATGTCGAGCATAATAACCATACGGCGTGTATAGAGATATGCAGCATCACGTAAGTTACGCGTCATACCCATAACACGAAGAGGTAGATAAGGCATCTCTGGATGATAGTAGGTAAGCATAGGTACGAATGGATATCTATCAAGACCAGAAGGCTGTAGCCCATCATACATAACTTTGCCTTGAACACGTATAGCAAGTTTAACAGTAGGTATATCTTGGTCTAATACGGTGATCTGTGGGTATAATTGTAAGAAATATCGAAGTTGATCTTCATCACCGGACCATTCAGTAGTCTCGCCTGATTGTACATCTACCAGGAGCTTGCGTCTGCGAACTGCTCGATAATAGAATTCATCATAAGTTAATAAATTTTTCTGAGCATACATATACGATTCCGCTTGGAACTGCCATTTACCGTCCCGATTACCTTCACCATATAAGTTAACGAGGTTTTCTTTCATATCAGGTAATAATGACATTGCTTCCATAGGAGATACATAGGTGCGTGTTTGTATACCATCACAATCAGATAGATCAGGCTTCTTAAAGTAGGGATCAATAAGTACTTCGTTATAGAATCTACGCGCTACTTTAATATCACCAGATATTGGATCATTGCGATAGTCTATATAGAACTGCAAGAAGCTTAGTCCTGATATAAGTGAACTCTCAAAGCAATCAGATATGGTTTCAAGAGCATTCTCTTTTTGATTAAACCAGTAGAGTATCTTGGTGAACTGATCTGCAGTCTTTTGATCTTTAGATTCAATAGGTGTAATAATAATAGATTTTCTATTACGTCGTTGATAGCCAGATACCATGCTTATTATGCGTCGTATATGATTGAAGTTAAACGATTTGCGCTGAGTTAATGGTAAGTTACCATACACATCATTCCAAAGCTGCTGGTCTCCACAATAGTAGCGTGTATCAAGATCCATCTCGGACCAATTGGTCATATTGGGCATAAGATTGTCGGTATAGAAACAGTCCATGCGAGAAGCTATAGATCTATTATTCTCATCAAGATAGACGGGACCTAATTGGGGAAATATCATGTACTCTGCCTTTTTTTCTTGTCCGCCGTAGCTCACAAGAGCGCAGGTGGAAACCATTACCTGATAATAAAAATAGCTTAACTGATAAACAATAGTAAATGCAAGAAATAATGTCCCCGGGGCTATCGATGAATCCCGGGGAACACAATATAGTGATATTTCTCTTGAGAATATAGGAGAATACTTAAGAGAAATAGTTTATGAATCAACATTAATATATTTAAATTAACTATAATATCAATAGAATTTTGTTGTCGACTGGTTGAATGGAAACGGTAAGTTACTTTGATTGCCATATCGTGCTTCATGGAATGCTTTGTCTATATCTTGCGAAGACATACTCTCTTTTATCTTAGATAAGCTTATACATAAATAACGTAATGCGTCCATTGGATGTGAGTGTATATCATGTATAGGAGTTGACTTGTAGGTGTTAGTAGATTCATCTTTAGCTTTACGATAACTTTCGAGAGCAGATATAAGTCGTTTACATCTCACTTGATCGATCCATATCCTTGGTAACGTAGAGCGCACTGCTTCAATACCATCAATAAAGGGAATATTGTCAGCGATGGTGAAATCAATACCTAGATTACGTGCCTTATCAAGTCGGGTCATCCCCGTGCCAAACTCTCTTACCTTTATATCATGAGGAGCAATATGATGTCCATATACATAGGGTTTGGTCTTGAGATAGTGTACATAATGCTCGAGTCCCATGTCGGTATTCTCGTAATAATCTATGATATGTATCTTGTGGTCGATGAGTTGCAAGAATATAACGCTTGTTTGATCTCGAATTCCTAAGTCCCATGAAGTATGAGTCTTATATTCACCAAGATGTGGTACTCCTGTTAATTGGTTATTAATACGCATCTGTTCTAGATAGTGATTATACCAGCCACCTTCTATACCTTCAGAGAAAGAAGTCCAGTATTCTTGGTTAGCAAATGAACGTGATATATCGCCACGTGTTATCTCTGCTTCTATAACCTCTATAGGTATATGCTTGGTATCTTCTATGGTGAGCTTTGAGGTAAACCATACATCTGGATTATGCTGCGCTATAACATACATGTCATGAAACCAGTTGCGTGCTCGTGGTGTAGATGCTAAGAGGCACCAACCATTATTGGCTTGTAATATAGGCGATAAGAACTTATAGCAGTTATTAGATTCCATAAGGGCAGCTTCGGAATATACAATACCACAAGGATTGGTTCCCATGAGGCTATTCCAGTTCATAGCACCAATGCATTGTATAATAGACCCATTAATAAGAGAGATCTTCATCTCAGCTATATTAGTAGCAGCTATAAGGGGATCAGGAATAAACTCTATCATACGTTTACCGTCATTAGTCATGGTATCAAAGAGAGCCTTACGTGCTTGTGAGTATGAAGGGAATATATAATAGTATATGCCTATCTTCTTTATTGCTTGCCGTAAGAGAATGTTAAAGCATACGAGATCTTTACCTGCACGGCGGGGCCATATAACTATGCCGCGCTTATAACCTTCTTCAATAGCTTTGAATATTGGTACTTGATAGGGCCGTGGCTTGAACTGATCTAGTGTTACTACCTGTTCAGTCATCAATATCACCTAAGAGTTGTTTACGTACATCAAGCTGAGTAAGTGCTTCGTCACGTATAATAATCACTGACTTAGATTGCTGTATCTCTTGTTGCTTGGGTAATAGCGAAGCATCGAACTTCTTTTGTTCATTAGATTCTTTTTTAAGAAAACCATCATAATAATGCTGGGTCTTTAAGTAGAACGCAGTATCAATCTTATGATCTACCAGGAACTTATCGCGTCGTGCACCTATAAGCGCTTTGGAAATGCCCACCGTATGAATAAGTAATGGCGACTTGGGCATCCATACATCATAAAACTGATCGGGATGTATTCTAAACTTGGCAAAGAACGATAAGAAAGATATTGCTTGTGAACGGGTAAAGTAATCTACCATATAATAGGCTAAGTCATGAAAGTCTTCATCATTCTCTTTGGGGCCTAGATACATATACTTATTCTCTACAAAGGGAACAATATCGTAATCTTCAGGTAGTAAGTCTCTCATTAAGCTCCTTCTTTCTTTTGGCATATATATATTCTAAACCATTATGCTGATCACAACCTCTATGACCTGAAAGCGTAGTATAGCATATACATATTACCTGTGGTTCAATATTGGTAGCATATTTGATCTTCAATGCGAGACTTATATTATTTTTGACCATCAAATATCTCTGGGGATAATAGTTATCTCAACATGTGGTGCATCGGATGTGGCAACTTTCATTATCAATCTGTTAATTTTTACATCCTTCGTAAATAATATATCCTCACAGACAAATTCTACGAAATGTAAATACGGATAAAATGTCTTATTGGCATATTTAATACAGTTTTTTATGGTACAAGGCTTCCTATTGTGTGTGTGGGGTTCCTCATTAAATATTAAATTTACGATAAGAAATTCTATTTGAGTAAATAGGGGCATATCTTCCATCATATTACCTAGGATAATACGCCATTTATTTGCTTCACTTTTATAAGAAGATAATCCCGTATCTACTCTGCCATATCCCGGCTTATAGGGTATAGGCTCATAAGGGATAACAAACATATGCTTCATACTCGATGCATGCTCCAAGTCGTAGAGATCCAAAAGGTCAACTAGCTGGTTATGCATATACTATCCTTTATTTAGCATCTTTGATTAGTCCATGTACTATATCTAATTTATCAGCCCATTCAGATCCGTAAATGTTTCTTAATTCATTACGGGCATGTTCTGGAATAACTTTCCAATAATAAGCTGCATTTGATTTTTTCTCATCAAAAGAAAGCTCATGATTGTTATTGATAATAGCATTTCCCGTTTTAGGAATTGCACGATTGACTATATTTTTAAAATGAGAGCCCTTTAAGGCAGATGAAGTATTTTCGTTCACTTGTTTTTTATATGTTAATATATCGTTAAAGTCTAGTTCTTCTAAAACAATAGCATCACTAATTAAACTATTATCATCTAAAACCATTACAGCATCATCAGGTTGTTTATAATGCCTCTGTAAGAAATCAACCCAGTTATAATCAGGTGTTATCTCTAATTGAGTGCAAATACGATCACAGACAGCAAGTATATCATCAAATTTGCTTAATCTAAGCATATCAACTTTCTCAATAACTACATCAGGATATGCAGATAAGATAATTTGACCCCATTTAGATAACCGTTGTGATTTAAATAATTGTATTGCTCTTGAAATAGGTTTATTGCCTGCTTGAATGATAGATAAAATACGTGCTTGATGTGTCTGTGCTATAAATTCTATCGTTTGCTCCATACTCGTCTCTCTTTTTTGTTTACGAGATGAAAATCTTAACCATAATTGAAATGCAGAATCTAGTTCCTTCTTACAATAACTCATAAGACTAATAAATAAATATTTATCCTTAACTATAGTAGACCATTTTTGAGATGATGACGTATTATAAGGTGTTTTTACATAAGAGAGTCCTTTGCTAGAATTGATAAGAGATCCTGCAAGAAGAGTAACTAAACTTAATCCTCTAAAGGCACTAAATATATGTGAAAAGTTGGATCGTATATCAGCATTGTAAAAGAATGCATTCGCATAATAAATATTAGTAAGATAATTTCTGTGTAATTGTGATAACCACCCATAAGAAACAAATTTAGCTATTATACGCTTCACCGTAGAAATATGAACTCCAGAATCATATGCTATGGTTTCATGCGAAGGAAAAGCTCTCACATATTTATTAATATAATTAAAGAGTACATTCAATACTTTAAGATCAAGTTTGTTTAACTTAACTTCTAGATTAATCTTGGTAGAAAGAGCTAAATTTCTTATATATTCAAAGTGAATATAAAGATACTTTAACAAATATCTTGCGCCAATTAAATTATTAGTATATATTGTATTCATTGAAATAACCTGTTTCGAGGCTGAGTCAGTAGTAAATTGTTTCTTCTTTCAGTTGAAATTAATACTTTCGGGTTTCGGATAGTCTTATTTCTTCCAAGGGTTAAAACGGTGTTCGCATCGAAGCTTGAAATAAGTTGACTCATGAATTCCTTTTCGGTTTTTGTGATTTGATTCTTGCTTACTCGTGGTTGCATATTTGGGGGCCTCTTTCGTATGGTTAGTTGATTGGTTTTGAATGATTATACAGAAAGAGCCTCAAAAGGCAATAGAATATTAGAACTTAAATGCCCGGGCACAACCTGGGTTTTTTATTTGGGTTAATAAATGAACATAATCTTAAAAGCACTATACAAGATAATAAAGTTCTTACTTGATATGCAAAATCTCAAACGTTATATGTAGATTATTACTGTGTTATACTTTCTTATTTTTTCCGGTTATCAGATATTCTCTCATAACCGGATATTATTTATATACTGCAATAATAACATGAGCTAAAACAACTTTTTTATTTCGTTTTCTATATCTTTTTCATTTTCTGGTGTTGTAAATAAATGTCGTATACCTACAAACCATAAGAGCATAAGTATTGCATTGCCTAATAATGTATGTTCAAGCATAGTCATTTGTTATACCACCAATGATATAATGCTAATCCTATATCATCACCATCTAATAGAACCCATTTTATGCCATACATAATAGTAAAAGCAATAAGTCCTATTAATACAATCTGATACCAATACCAAAAGAACATCCATCAAACCTCAGACAGGGCCTGTAGCTACTGCAGTTGCAACGCCTAATCCAATACCTACTGCTTTTGATGCTCCTAAAATAGCTGGGCCATAAGATGCAGCTAGTCCTGCATATACCGCAGGTGCTGCAGGACCACTCAATGCTGCTATACCCATAAGTATGCCATGGCCAATAATATTAGTGCCTATAACACCAATATGCGCTCCTAATGATGCACCAATAAGACCACCACCTTTGATGCGTGTCTTGAGTACCAAGCGATAACCTTCTTCACCACATCGTGATACAGAAACATAATGGCCCGCTGCGAGAAGCTTTGACAATATGCTAGTGTCTATGCCACGAAGATCTTTATCTACCGCCCAGGGCTCTATAGTCTTCACCGAAGCTGCACGCTTAATCATGAACTGGTTATTGTCATAGCCTAGAGAAGTATCTTCTCCCAAAGAGGAGGGAATATATACTTGATGCTTACTTAGAGTCATGCCATTGGCAATACTCGTAATCAATAATAAACTTAATAGTGATGTTTTATACATGTGTTACTCCTTTAGTCATATATTATTGCAGTTTCGCTATACTATAAATATTATTAAGGTTTGGCAAGAGGTTATTTATTTTATATCTTTCATCAATTCATTATATTTAGACTCATCCATGCTATCCAATAGCTTCTGGAGATCCTCTTCCTTGTAGTATCTACTTCTATTGATAGGTATTCTATAGGCCTTAAGCTTATTGCTATTATCCCAAGCACGTAACGTTGCGGTAGATACACCTAAGAACTCCGCAGCCTCTTTAATGGTCATGTAATCTTTTATTTTCATAGTATCCTGCATAGGTTATAATATCTTATAATAAGTTGTTGACATATGATATAGTATACTATACATTATAAGCAAGGTAAATAGTAATAACAAAAAGTTATAAAGGACATCGATAATGAACTGTAATGAATTAATGCTCTCAGCAACCCAAGGTGGCATCACTTGCTCACCTACTCTTATTGAATACACCAAGGCTCTTGTTAAAGCACAGAAATGTTTCACCTCAGCAGATAAGTCTAAAACAGGCCAAGTTGGCGCTGGCAGGTTTCAGTATTCTTCTCCTAAAGATCTCGCTGATGCTTCTTTAGAACATCTGCATGCTAATGGGTTCGCTATAAAGCAATCAGTGTTCTCGGCTAATGGCACTTATTATGTAAGCACCTGGCTGTTACATGAGTCTGGCGAGTGGACATTCGAGAAGATACACTTCACTCCTAAAGATCCCAATAATGAAAAAGATATCGGTAAAGCCATATCATACTTCAAACGATATATGTATAAGTCTTCGTTAGGACTTGTAGATGAAGAAGATGGTGAAGATGCTTCTCCAGTTCAAAAATATGAAAATAAATATGAACCCAAGAAAGCACCAAGCGATACACCTTTTGAGATAAGAAAGATATGGGCTATATATAATAATGAGCTTGCTAAAGATAGACAGGATATGTTCTTAGAGCTTATGGAAAAAAATTGTGGTACGCGTAAGATAAATGATCTAAAGCCAGAACATTATAACGATATGATAAAAGCAATACAGCGATTCGCTGAATAAGGGTGCATATGTCATTAAAGGTAGTAGAAAGCTTTTTCAAACCAACCAATCTCGATAAAGAACCATTTGGTACTCGATGGGTATATGTTCCAGAACAAGAAATAACAGACGAAGCGCCTAAAGAGCAGCCAATGATATCTTATGTGCAGATAAGCAAAGATGCAGATAAGCCAATATGGGTCTTATATGGGAACATATTAGAAAATGCTATAACTGAAATGCAAAAAGAGCTCTACTTACAAATGATAGATGTTTATAATAAAAGATTTTTTTAAAATTCATTGTGTTGGGTATTCTTACCCACCATTTACCTTCCCCCTGCTACAATCGATAGTAGGGGGTTAATTATAGAGAGAAGAATGTTCAAAGTTAAATTCATCGTAATACATGATCATAATCTACACGATGGTTGCATTCTATTTAAGTTTGTTTTTAAAGATTTTAATCAATTAATACTCAAAGAAGCATCTGATCTACAAAAAAAACTTACTTTATGGGCAACAGAAAATATAACAAATGGCTTTGTTTTTAAATCTGATGTTCATAATACTGCTCCCCTATCGGCAGTAGAGATTATATCAAATCGTGAAATCAAAAATGCATGGAAGAAAGAAATAGAACAAATCGTGGAGAAGCAATGATAGAACTTACTAATATTGACATGCTCAAAGTTCTTAAGGATCCCTATGAAGCATATGAGTATCTTAAAGCAGCTCTCAATACCGATGATATAGATCAGATAACCTGGGCTATAAAACTCATATGGCAATCAAACTTCAAAGAGAATGCTCATGAACATCAACATCAATCTAAAACAACTCTATACTTGACCTCAGACGCACGGAAACATTTAGCAAAGGTATTTATGAAGGAAAAGAAAAAAGATCCATCTATAAGCAAACATGATCTTGTTTGTAAGATGATATTAAACTACAAAGGTGAAGTATGAAACTTTTATATTTAGCTCTTATGTGTTTATCTGCTCTTGCTATAGGAATGGCATTAGCATATCTCTATGAATTTATACAAGCATTTTAAGGTATATATGAAAGAAATATCGCTTATATTGCCTGATAGCATACTTGAAATGGCTGAGACTATAAAAGATCTCTA